>Ga0209595_100020_pt1 | contig 135248 bp, 102 predicted proteins | sample Porto_4metaG_FD_187427 | JGI IMG/M metagenome (GOLD analysis project Ga0209595, IMG submission 187427) | Marine algal microbial communities from Porto, Portugal - Porto_4 metaG (SPAdes) (version 2) | ecosystem: Host-associated > Algae > Red algae > Unclassified | place: Portugal: Porto... | reverse complement strand
GTCCAGCTGCCGTCGGCGGCGACCTCGAAGCTGCCGTAGACACTGCTGTCATCGGTGGCGGCGACGAAGGCCAGATCCGGGTTGTCGGCATCCGTGGCCGTCAGCGTACCGCTGGCTTCCAGGGTGCCGTCTTCTTCCACGGCGCCAGCACCGGCCGTGATGACCGGCAGGTCGTCGGTACCGGTGATGACGATATCGACCGTGGTGGTCGAGTCATCGCTCAGCGTGACGGTATAGGTCTCGGTGACGGTCTCGCCGGCAGCCAGCGCCTGGACTTCATCAGCGTCATTATCGAGGGTATAAGTCCACTCGCCAGCCTCGTTGACGCTGAACGTACCGTAGGTATCACTCTGGGTGCCAGCGATAACATCTGTAATGTCCACATCTACTAGGGTGCCGGTGGCTTCAATGACACTATCTTCCGTTACAGACCCGGAGTCACCATCGATCAGCATGCCCACGTCATTGCTGGTCGCGGTGTTGCCGGCCGGATCGGTGACCGAGGCCTCGACGCTGTACTCGCCTTCGCTCAGCGGGGTCTCGGCATCGACGCTGTAGGTGCCGTTCTCGACGGTGGCGGTGACGGTCTGCTCGTTGCCGTCGCTGTCGGTGATGACCAGCGTGACCGTGCTGCCGTCATCGGCGTCGGTGGTGCCGACGATGGTCGGCGTGGTGTCGGAGGTCAGCGCGGGAGCATCGACGGTCAGCGCCGGCGCACTTGCGTCGATCTCGCCCACGTCATTGCTGGTCGCGGTGTTGCCGGCCGGATCGGTGACGGTGGCCTCGACGCTGTAGTCGCCTTCGCTCAGCGGCGTCTCGGCGTCAACCGTGTAGGTGCCGTTCTCGACGGTGGCGGTGACGGTCTGTTCGTTGCCGTCACTGTCGGTGATGACCAGCGTGACGGTGCTGCCGTCTTCGGCATCGGTGGTACCGACGATGGTCGGCGTGGTGTCGGAGGTCAGCGCCGGGGCATCGACGGTCAGAGTCGGTGCGGTCAGGTCAATCTCGCCGGTATCGGTGCTGGTCGCGGTGTTGCCGGCCGGATCGGTGACTGTGGCTTCGACACTGTATTCGCCTTCGCTCAGCGGCGTTTCCGCATCGACAGAATAGGTGCCATCTTCGACGGTCGCGGTGACGGTCTGCTCATTGCCTTCGCTGTCGGTGATGACCAGGGTGACGGTGCTGCCGTCTTCGGCGTCGGTGGTCCCGACGATGGTCGGCGTGGTGTCGGAAGTCAGTGCGGGGGTATCGACAGTCAGCGCCGGCGCGCTTGCGTCGACCTCGCCCACATCATTGCTGGTCGCAGTGTTGCCGGCCGGGTCGGTAACCGAAGCATCGACGTTGTATTCGCCTTCACTCAGCGGTGTCTCGGCATCGACGCTGTAGGTGCCGTTCTCGATGGTGGCGGTGACGGTCTGTTCATTACCGTCGCTGTCGGTAATCACCAGCGTGACAGTGCTGCCATCTGGCGCATCGGTGGTGCCGACGATGGTCGGCGTGGTGTCGGAGGTCAGTGCCGGGGCATCGACGGTCAGCGCCGGCGCGCTTGCGTCGACCTCGCCTACATCATTGCTGGTCGCGGTGTTGCCGGCCGGATCGGTGACCGAGGCCTCGACGCTGTATTCGCCTTCGCTCAGCGGCGTCTCGGCGTCAACCGTGTAGGTGCCGTTCTCGACAGTCGCGGTGACGGTCTGCTCGTTGCCGTCGCTGTCGGTGATGACCAGGGTGACGGTGCTGCCATCGTCGGCATCAGTGGTGCCGACGATGGTCGGTGTGGTGTCGGAGGTCAGCGCCGGCGCATCGACGGTCAGCGCCGGCGCGCTTGCGTCGATCTCGCCCACGTCGTTGCTGGTCGCGGTGTTGCCGGCCGGATCGGTGACCGAAGCCTCGACGCTGTATTCGCCTTCGCTCAGCGGCGTCTCTGCGTCGACCGTATAGGTGCCGTTCTCGACGGTAGCGGTGACGGTCTGTTCGTTGCCGTCGCTGTCAGTGATGACCAGGGTGACGGTGCTGCCGTCTTCGGCATCGGTGGTACCGACGATGGTCGGCGTGGTGTCGGAGGTCAGTGCCGGGGCATCGACGGTCAGCGCCGGCGCGCTTGCGTCGACCTCGCCTACATCATTGCTGGTCGCGGTGTTGCCGGCCGGATCGGTGACGGTGGCCTCGACGCTGTAGTCGCCTTCGCTCAGCGGCGTCTCGGCGTCGACGCTGTAGGTGCCGTTCTCGACGGTCGCGGTGACGGTCTGCTCGTTGCCATCGCTGTCGGTGATGACCAGTGTGACGGTGCTGCCGTCTTCGGCATCGGTGGTGCCGACGATAGTCGGCGTGGTGTCGGAGGTCAGCGCCGGGGCATCGACGGTCAGAGTCGGTGCGGTCAGGTCAATCTCGCCGGTATCGGTGCTGGTCGCGGTGTTGCCGGCCGGATCGGTGACGGTGGCCTCGACGCTGTAGTCGCCTTCGCTCAGCGGCGTTTCCGCATCGACAGAATAGGTGCCATCTTCGACGGTCGCGGTGACGATCTGCTCATTGCCTTCGCTGTCGGTGATGACCAGGGTGACGGTGCTGCCGTCTTCGGCGTCGGTGGTCCCGACGATGGTCGGCGTGGTGTCGGAGGTCAGTGCCGGGGCATCGACCGACAAGGACAGCACGACCTCTGTCGGCTGTGTCGGATCAAGATTCAGCCCCAGGCCATCTTCGTCCTCATCATTGAATTCCGGGTCGGTAAAGCCGCCTTCATATTCATAGGAGGTCCGCTCAACACGCCCTTCACGCCCCACCCCAGAGGCATCCAAGAAACCACTACGACTGCTGCCCGGCGCACCGCCATTCTCACCAGCTGCGGGAGCTTCCTGAATCGCGGTCGGATCTTCGCCTCGAGCGATCGCTTCGCGTAACGCTTCCACTGCCGGGTCAACAGGCGCATCTCCACGCGACTCGGCCAGCAAGACTTCTACGCCAATCGGCGCTCCCTGCGGCACCACTAGCTGGGTGCCGTCTTCCAGCACCACGATCGCGCCCTGCGGTGCGACCAGAGTAGCTGTCGGTTCAAGCGTCATTCCATTGACGACACGCTGCGCCTCGTTAGTGGAGGAAACAACAAGTACTGTGCCTTCTGTGCGGATGACCTGGACCATGGGGACATACTCCTGCTGGGGAAAGGTGCTGCATCATGCTGCGAAGGGGGGCAATGGCATGATCGACAAGGACGGTTAGTTACATTTTGATACACAACATCACTTACTGCAACCTAGCAATTTTCAGTAGTGGCATCGCGCCATGATGATTAGATGTCTAATCACAAAAAACCTCTATCAATCAGTGACTCACACTCATGAAGGTCGTCGTTGCGCTTCAGCGAATCTTGCGAGACTGAACAGACCACTGGCGTCGGATACTACGCAAGGGTGGTGATTGATCATGAGGGCTCGCTAATACCGTAGCATCGTTGTAGAGCCATTGTTCAATCAGATCTGCCAAATGTAACAATGCTTTTACATTCTGCGGCTGCTGCTGAGCAATACGGCGCAAGTGGCTGCCGGGAGCCTCGCCCACGTGAGGGCCATGGCCCGTGCGCTCAAGTCGCTTCACCAATCTGCGGTAGGCTCGCACACCTGCGTGCGCTGATACCTTACGGCCAGACCATAACACCAGTGTCACGCCTGCCAGCACCACACTACCCAGCAGCCCGAGCAGACCCCAGACAAGCCACTCCCAGCGGAAGTCACCAAACAGCCGCTTCCAGAGATTACGTTGCTCATCGAGACGGAACCCCACCACGCTGCGTTGCCAGCGGTATTCGAAACGCTCCCACTGCCGTCTCAGATCACTGAGCAACGAATTATTCAGCGTGAAGGCACGCAAGCCAGCATCGGCCATGAAGCCCGGCTGCCCCTGCAGGCTCAGCGCCCCCTGCGAGATTCGCTCGGGAGCCACCGCCGCAGTGGGATCAAATCGATGCCAGCGGCCGGCATAGAACACCTCGACCCAGGCGTGAGCGTCATACTGGCGAATGCTCAACTCCTGCGCCCCACCGATTCCATCGCCCTGTGCCTCGCCGCCCAGATACCCCGCGACCATTCGCGCCGGCAGTCCGGCAGCACGCGCCAGAAAAACGCTGGTAGAGGCATAATGGGTGCAATAGCCCTGCAAGCTGTCGAACAGAAAATCATCGACACGGCTGAGCCCCTCGAGGCGCGGTGGCGTCAGGGTGTAGTGGAAAGGTTGGCGATTGAAATACTGGAAAAGGCGTTGCAGGAAGACCTGAGGATCTCCCCCCGACTCCCGCATCAGATCGCGAGCGAACTCACGGGCACGCGGGTTGCCATCATCGGGCAACAGCTGATCAAGGCGCTGCATCCATTGCGGAGCCGTGGTCGGTGGCGCGCCGGAGGAAGACATCTCCAGCAACTCGCGGGTATTGAGTGACGCCTGCCCCTCAAGGGTGCCGTCAATCAGGTAACGGGCCTCGCGGCTGGTCGTCAGTGGCGCGCCGAGACTCGGCCGCCAGGGGCGTGGGTCCGGCTCTAACAACAGCTCATAGCGATGACGCGCGACTTCCCCATCGATGCGCGTCCCGCGCTGAACGTAACGTTCAGGCGGCCCGCCCAGCGCCTCCTGAAGACGCTCCGGCGTGGCACGCGACCAGCGCACGCCATCAAACAGGCTCAGGGTATACACACGCCAGTAGCGCTGGGAGGCCGCAGGCAGTCCGTTGTCGAAACGCGCCCGAAACGCCAGGGCATCACTGCGACCCAGGGCGGCGATATCACCGGGAGAGACACTGTCGGTAAGCCCCGTGGTGGCCTCGTTGAGCTGCGGCACGTTCCACAGCGGCGGCAAGCGGGGAAAGAGCACGAACAAGCCCAGCATCAGCGGCAGGGACAGCCCCATCAGCCAGGCCGTCTCCCGCATGGCCTCGCGACGCTCGCGTGCGCCGGCGATCAATACCAGCCCGCCGATCAGCCACGCCGCGGCCATGACCGAGGCCGCCGCCATCAAGGGCCCCTGGTCGTGCAGAAAGGCCGCTGCCAGCACCACGAAGCCCAGCCCACAGACCACGCGACCATCCCGCAGGCTGTCCGTCTCCAGCAGCTTGAGCAGATAGATGCCGACCAGCAGACCGATCATCGCCTCCAGGCGCAGCATCTGGCCGTATTCGAGAAACAAGCCCGCCGCGACCATGGCCACCGCCGCCAACCGCAACAGGATGCCAGCGCGCGGAACTCGCGCCCGGAGTTGCTGAAAGCGCCACAACGCTGCCAGCAAGGCCGGCAGGGCAAGCCACACCGGCATCCACAGCACATGCAACGCCAACACCAGACACTGGCCGATGAACAGGTGGCGCAGCTCGAGCCAGCCCAGCGCTTGATCAGGCGTCAGCGCTTTGCGCTGCCACCAGCGTCGTCTGGCAACGGACGAGTTGGCTTTCGACAAAGTCATACGCTGCCCTCCTGACTCAAGGGACGACTCGCGCCGGCGCGCCCGGCGGCCTCACTGGCGGCCAGCTGGGCGGACCATGGCAACCTTCGCTCGCCGCCGAACAGCGTCAGCGCCTCAAGCACTCGACGACGATGCGCCCCGCCACTGGCGATGGCCAATGTCTGGCCCGGCAGTCGCAGACCATAGGTCGCCTGGGCGCCTTCCGCCGCCAGCACGCGTGCCGTGAGCTCCGATAGCCGCTGCTCCATGTCGCCACGACAGGCCTCGTAATCCAACCATAATGAGGGGCGCGCGGGGGTCTCGAAACGCTTGGTGACCAACTCTCCGCTGCGCCCCCAGTGCTTCCAGGCGATATGCGCCGGCGCGTCGCCTGGCACATAGCGGCGCAGACCGGCGAAATCGCCCTGCTCTATCTGTTCGAGCGTGCGACGACTGCCCTGTGGGGTGGAGGGGAGTTCTGGCTGCGGATAGATGAGGACCGGCGTGTCGATCGCGACCCAGGCCCACAGGCGCACCAGTCCCAGCGGCCAGCGCGACTCCAGCGTCAGTGTCGGCAATGAGAACTGGCCACGCTGAAAGGCCGCCAGCTCCAGCGGCGCACTGCCTTCACCGTCATGGATCTCGAGTCGCTGTCGCGCCTCTCCCAGCCGAACATCGATGGCATGTGAGCGAGCCCGCCCGGTGAGGCGCACCATGACGCGCAACGTATTGCCCGCAAACGCCTCGCCATCGGCGATCAGCTGCACTCGTACCCCCGCCAGATTGCGCCAGCTGCGAAAGATGCTGACCACTGCCACGGCGAACAGCCAGAAGGACAGGCCATGCGCCAGCGAGTTCTCGTAATTGATACCCAACAGCAGCAACAGGATCACCAGCACCGCCCAGAACAGGCCAAAGGGCGTCGGCAGGATCATCAAGCGCGCGTGATGAAGCGCCTCGCCTCCGCCAATCGACATCTTGCGCAGCATGCGGGCTTTCACGCGCGCCCAGGCACCGGGCTTCGCCACCTGCGTCATGCAGGCACCACCGCCACCTGCCCGAGCAGATGGCGCGCCACGGCTTCACCTTCGGCAACACTACCTTCGCTGAGGCGGTGCCCCACGACGGGCGCCCAGACCGCTTGCACATCCTCCGGCAGCACATAGTCACGCCCTGCCAGCAGTGCCCAGCCACGCGCAGCACTGGCCAGCGCCAGCACCCCGCGCGTCGAGAGACCATAGGCCACTTCCGGCGAGCTGCGCGTCGCCGCCACCAGCGCCTGCAGATAATCCAGCAGCGGATCTGACAGACGCACACGGTCCACGGCGGCCTGCCACTCCTTGAGCACCGAGACAGGCAACAAGGGTCGCAGCGCCTCGATATGCTGACGCCCGGCATTGCCCTTGAGAATCTCGCGCTCGGCAGCGGGTTCCGGGTAGCCCAATGACAGCCGCATCAGAAAGCGGTCCAGCTGGGATTCCGGCAACGGGAAGGTGCCGGATTGCTGGAGCGGATTCTGGGTCGCGATCACGAAGAACGGCTCTGGCAGGCGACGGGTCTCGCCCTCCACCGTGACCTGACGCTCTTCCATCGCCTCCAGCAACGCGCTCTGCGTCTTGGGCGTGGCACGGTTGATCTCGTCCGCCAGCACCAGCGAGTGGAATACCGGGCCGGGGTGGAAGCGGAAATTGCCCTCACGCGGATCAAATACCGACACGCCCAGAATGTCAGCCGGCAATAGATCGCTGGTGAACTGCACCCGCTGCATGTCCGCTCCGATCAGACGCGCCAGGCCCTGGGCGAGCGTCGTCTTGCCCAGCCCGGGCAAATCCTCGACCAGGACATGACCACGACACAGCAGACAACAGAGCGCCAGACGGATCTGGCGCGGCTTGCCCGCCAGCACCGTCGACAGTGCGGCTTCCACCTCTTCCAGCTGCTGTGGCGATACCTTGGCATTCATGCAAAGACTCCAGAACAAAGTGGGGAGGAGGAGATGCGGCCATCACGATGGGCAGCACGCGCCAGATGGCGCAGGGCCAGCGGCGTTACTGCGCAGGCTCGACAAGGAAAAACGAAGATCATCGGCTCAGGCTCTCACTCAGAAAGCCTTCACGAATCAGGCGCTCAAGGGCCATACGGCTATCAGGCGTTGAAGGATGCAACGCAAGCGCATCGGCAGGCGTGACCCAGAAGGCATCTGCCACTTCTTCGGCTTGCAGCGTCAGCGGGCCATCGTAATGCACCAGATATGCACTGCCGAACACATGGTTGGTCGCGTCGGTGTAGCAGAAATCGAAACAATGCTTGAGCGGCGCACCACGCACGCCAATCTCTTCCTCCAGCTCGCGTCGGGCAGCCACCTGAACAGCCTCACCGGCCCCGACAACCCCCCCGCTGGCGAGATCGAAATAGCCGGGGAACACTTCCTTGCTCAGGGTACGCTTCTGGATGCACAGCTCACCGCGACCATTGAGCACGAAGGCATAGGTCGCACGGTGCCAATAGCGGTAGCGTCGCATCAAGCGACGTGGTGCCGTGCCGCAAGGGCGATTCTGCGCATCGACCAGCTGAATGATTTCGTCCTGGATCACCGTTCCCTGTTCCTTGCCTGTCCTTGAATCACTTCGATAGCCACCTGCGACGACCAACACCGCCGGATGGCATCAACCAATGCGTCCCACGGTAGCAGAATGCGACGAAGCTGCCTTCAACTGCGGCCCGGACTCCTGCCTTCACTCCTTGGCAACAGGCAACGCCCCTCATTCGTGCAAACCACCTAAAACAGAACTCTCTGCAATAGCCTCTGCACTAGCCTCTACACTAGAGGCGATTGCCGTCAGAAAACATCACACTGGCATGATGGACCGCTCCCAGGGTCATTCTCTTTACACACCGCCACAGGAGATGCGCACAGCATGAGGCAACCTCGCCAGGGACATGGCGCGCCGCGACGCGCCGGACAGATATCGGCTGGCCTGACTGCCCTTCGCACCATCGCCACCACCGCCAGCAGATGGCTGGCGACGCTAGCCCTGCTCTCCCTTGCCACCATTCACGCCTCGGCGCAGGAAGCCCCATCCGCCATCCCCCATGTCGAGCAAGCCTTCGCGCTGCCGACGCCACCGGGTGCCACGACCGGGGCCGTCTACCTGACACTGTCGATCGCAAAGGGCGATGCCGTACTGACAGGTGCCAGCACGCCGATGGCCGCCACAATCGAATTGCACAGCATGCAACTCACGCAAGAGCGCATGCAGATGCACAGAATCAAGCAGCTGGCGATTTCCTCTGACGCGCCGCTGGCGATGGCTCCCGGCGGCGGCCCCCATCTGATGTTGATCGGCCTGTCTCAGTCACTCACTGCGGGCGACAAACTGCCGCTGACACTGCATTTCCTGCATCGAAACGATGTAGCGGTCAGTATTCCAATAAGAAATTATAGCGATACTTATCAAGATGACAGCAAATCTTTATAGCCATACAGACAAGAGAAGTGCTGTACGACCAGCTTTTATACTCACGCTTAACTACCACAAAAAATTTAACAAAGAGACAAAATGAATACCATTAAGACTATTGGCTTCGCTATCTTTTTATCGGGTTGTGCATCACAACAATATGACGGCATACAGATGACCGATGCCGGTGATGGTACAAATTTCTCACAGAGAGATGGAACCTTAACAGTTCAATATCAGGAGTATCAATTCATTCCCAACACAACGAAAGTACTCATAAAATGCAGAGCCGCCTCAAAAAAGATCGCACAAGAACTACAGCTAAAAATTGAAAACTTCGACTATGTTACCGAGAGAAATGAGATACTAGGGATAACATCATGCTTAGCTTTTGGAGAGGTAGCCAAGATCAAAACCCAGCCTGACAATTAGAAGCTATTCATAAACATTAAACCAAAAATTAATACGGCCCTGGCACAAGATGCCAAGGCCACTTTCTCAATGAGCTGTCACCCAAGGGTTATCTCACCTTTCTCTCTACCAGATGACGAATCACCAGATCCCCAGCAGGCTGACAGGCTATCTCAAAGCCCCCAGACCACCCGCAACGCCAGCCCCAGCAAGACCACGCCCGTCAGACGGTTGATCCACATCGCGCGCGCCTGCAACCAGGGCAGCACCCGCGAGTGCGAGAGCACCATTGCCACCAGCACATACCATAGGCCGTCGATGCCCATGGCCGTCACGACGACCAGCCACTTGCCCATCTCGCTCATCTCCGGCGTGATCAACTGACTGAGCAGCGCCACGAAGAACAGGATCAACTTGGGGTTGGCCAGCGCCACCATGAAACCATCGCGTATCGCCATGGAGCGGGACGTCGTGACGGCCTGTGCCTCCAGCGCTCCACCGCGGCCTGCCCGCAGCGCCTTGAGCCCCAACCAGGCCAGATAGACTGCACCCAGCAGCATGATCGCATTGAAGGCCCCCGGATAATGAATGATCAAGGCGCCGAGCCCCCAGGCAGTCAGCGCGGCGTACAACCCGACTCCCAGCGCATGACTGATACCGGCGGCAACCCCTGCACTCCTGCCACCGCCCAGGGTATGGCGCAGCACCATCGCCAGACTCGGCCCGGGCGACATCGCCCCCATGGCGCATAGCGCAACCAGTGACAACCACAGATTCAGCGGCATCCAATGCATGATGGTCATTCCATGTTCCAGTCAATTGGTGAAAGCGCCACAGCGCCGGCCTCGTACAACCGCCTGGGGGGCATCAAATGACAGTAGCCTGGCGCTCGTGAAGGCCCCCGCCCTACCCATCCTGAGTTGCCGATGGGATGCGAGCCTCGGGCGCATACGGCTACCGCCCGGTCTTCGGGCGGAAGCGGTAGAGTGTATCAAGCGCCGTGCTGATGCGGCAGCAGGCCATATGGACCACCTGAACATGCCCCTCACGATGGGTGTCACACAAGCAGGAGAGTCCGCCCTCGAAGGCGGCCGTCGTGCATGGATTTATATGAGAACATAATAAAGTACAGAAATTTACACATTTGAAAACCTGTGCAACAAATCAGGAGTTGTACAAGTTTGTGATAACCAGTAACGTCTCTACCGCTGCTCAGGAAGAGCGGCAGGTTCAGTGTAGTGACAGGCCAAATGCACAGGAAGTGCAGCCAGGGACAGGCCCTGTCAGAAGATGACGCGCAGGCTTGGGGACTTCGCTCCCGGCCAGGAAGATTCGTAAGCCTGAGCGGGTAGGTTTACGAATCTTCATGACTGGCAAGTCTGTGAGCTCAGGGAAAGAGATCACTACGCTGAATGACACCGAATTCAGTCAGTTTCTGAAAGGTGTCCAAGATTTTTCGGGTCAGCAGCGCCCGATCGCTGCTCAGGAAGAGCGGCAGGTTCAGCGTAGTGACGGGCCAAGTGCACAGGAAGTGCAGCCAGGGACAGGCCCTGTCAGAGGATGACGCGCAAGCATGGGAAGCTACACTCCCCAGCCAGCAAGATCCACGAGTCTGAGCGATTGATTCATGGGCCTTGATGACTGGCAGGTTTGCGAACTCAAGGAAAGAGACCGCTACGCTGCACCTCACCAGATTCAGTCAATTGCTGAGAAGGAGAGGAGACATGGAAGGGAAAGCTCAAGCCGCACTGTGTTGTCCGGCATGCTCCGGCCTGAAGATGGGGTATCAGTACCACACTCCATCAGCCGACCACCTGGTGCACTGCCAGGATTGCCATGAATACGTCGGCAAGTGGTTTACCCTGCGCCAGGAACTCGCGATCCAGAACACCCGCATCGCGCTCCTCGATCCCTCCCTCGCCAGCAACAGCCTCTATCGACGCGTTAAGAGCATTCCACATCAGGCCTAAGTCGCCGTCTGGATGCACGAGACACAGGAAAGCCCCGACATTCGATCGGGGCTTTCCTGTGTCTGGCCCCCTGCGGTCACGTACAGCGCACAGACAAGCAGCAGCTATCGCTATCGCCAGCGCCAAGACAGGCGAGGCGTGATGAGATTAGGAAAAGCTGGTATTCGGGGCAGAGACTGAGCGAGCGAAGAACCACAAGGAAGATGAATCGGTGGGAGCCAGAAACGCAAAAAGCCGCTCGAAAGCGACTTTTTTAATTCTGGTGCCGGTGGTCGGACTCGAACCGACACGCCATAGCCACAGATCAAAATCTATATATATCAATGATTTAACGACACCTAGCCAGCATGCCGATGAGAAGGGCGTATCACCTAAAGTGTTAGTGAATGACAGACTGACACCGCGCAAAAACGATACCTTACGGGGTAGGAATTAGAGCAGGCAAGGGCTTACGAGCGAGTTGACTTGCAACGGGTCTACCCTCGCCCCCGACGCGACAATGGAAATAGCGAGGCGGGGCCTCCCTATTCCCGCGCCCCTATTTCGCTTGCAACCTGCGATAAGGCCTGCAAAGCGTCGGCGAGGCGCCCCGGGTCCGATGGGGTACTGGCATAGGTCGCATACACTGGACGCCGGAAGACCGGCGCCGCCTCGACCCGGCATAGTTCCCCCCTGGCGAGCTTCGGCACCGCGACGCGCTCTGGCAGATAGGTCGCCCCGCCGTGGCGCATCAGCCAGGGCAGACCCAGCTCGCCCAGGCCCGAGGACACTCGGCAATCTCGTAGCTGTGGCAGTAGCTCCGAGTGCGCGGCATTGTAGCCCCAACCCCAGTCGAGATAGAGGTAGTTCTCTTGCGTTATGTCCTCCAGATAGCACGGGCCGACCGATACCATGATGAGCCTTTCCTCGAAGACCTCCTCGACGACCAGCCCGGCCAGAGTGTCAGCGATATAGATCAGGCCGGCATCCAGCTCACCGGCGGCTACCTGGCGAATGATGTCTTTCGAATAGTCCGCTTCGAGATGAATAGATAAGTCAGCATGATGCTCCTTGAGCAAGCCTCCCCAGGCCAGTAGCAGGTCCTGCGCCAATGACGGGTGCGCGCCGATGCGGATCATGCCCACGCCCACCTCGTCCTGCTCGATGTCTCGCCTGGCACGCTCCCAGCGCTGCTGCATCACGATGGCATGCTGATAAAACCGCCGCCCCGCCTGCGTCAGCACCATGCCCTGCGGCCCACGCTCGAACAGTGGCTTGCCCAGTTGAGTTTCCAGCTGCTTGATGCGCGCGCTGACCGCCGACTTCGTCAGGCACAGCTGTGCGGCACAGGCTCCTAGGCGCTGGCACTCCGACAGCGTCAGGAACGTCTTGATCGATTGAACATCCATCAGGTCACCAGAAAGATCCTAGGCGTAAAAAGATTTCGAACGCCATGTCAGAAAGATCGCGATATGCGACACCACCGACGCCTTCTATCATGCATCACCATCAACCGTCTTTCTCCGCTCACGATAGAGGATCGCTATGACGTCGCACAATAAGCGCCCACTCGACGGCTACCGGGTAGTCGACTTCGGGCAGTATATCGCCGGCCCCGCCGCAGGAATGATGCTGGCCGACCAGGGGGCCGAGGTGGTACACATCGCCCCCCCCGAGGGGCCTCGCTGGAAGAATCCCGCCGACGCCATCCTCAACCGCGGCAAGCAACGCGTTAGCCTCGACCTGAAGCAAGCGCAGGATGTCGAGTTGGCCTGCGAATTGATCCAGCAGGCCGACGTGGTGGTGGAAAACTTCCGCCCCGGGGTCATGACGCGGCTCGGGCTCGGCGCCGAGGAGATGCGTAGACGCAACCCCCGCCTCGTCTATCTGTCCCTTCCCGGATTCTCCGAGAACGATGCCCACTACGCCGACACCCCGGCCTGGGAGGGGATCATCGCCGCAGCGGTCGGCCAGTTCACCGACATGGGCCTGAACCGCATCCTGATGGGCGTCAATCCCTCTTTCTCGCCGCTCCCCCTGGCATCGGCCTATGCGGCGGTGCTGGGCGCCACCGCAGTCACCCTAGCGCTGTTCAACAGGCAACGCACCGGCCTGGGAGACGCAGTCGAGGTGCCGCTCGCGGCGGCCTTGATGGAAGGCCTGGCCTACAACTCGATGCATGTCGAAGGCCTGCCAGACCGCTACAAGTCGCCCCGCGAGCTCGAGATCGAACGCCGGCGCGCAAACGGCGTCCCCCTCGACATGAGTTATCCGGCGCTTCAGGAGTACCTGGATCCCTTCTATCGTACCTATCGCTGCCAAGATGGGCGGCCGTTTTACGTCGTCTGCTCCTCGCACAAGCGCCATCCCATCGCCTGCCTGAAGCTACTGGGTCTCTGGGAGGAGGTTCGCGATGCGGGTATCCCGCTGCACGATGCCTACCTGGACATGGCCGACTGGCCCGCGGGCGCCGATTGCACCCTGCTGTCCTATCCCCTCTCGCGCCACTGGGCGGCCTTCGTCGCCCAGCGGATGAAAGCCGCCTTCGCCACCCGCACCGCCGCCGACTGGGAACGTCGCTTCGGCGAGGCTCGCGTCCCGGGCTGCGCCCATCGCTTGACCGCCGAGTGGCTGGACTCCGAGCATGCCCTTCAATCCGGCAACATCCTGGAGGTCGAGGACCCGATCCATGGCCGGATGCGTCAGTTCGGCAATCTCTGCTGGCTGGCCGGCGATGAGGCCGTAACCATCAAGCAGGCGGCCCCCCCCCCACGTTATGCACCCGAGGCGATCCGGCCAACCCTGGAACGCTGGCAACGGTCCCCGGAGTCCGTCCCGCCGGCGGCTGACCCGCAGGTCTCGAAGGGCTGGCTCGAGGGCATAAAGATCCTCGATCTCACCAACGTCATCGCCGGGCCGACCATCGCCGGGACCCTCGCCCGCTTCGGAGCGGAGGTCACCAGCATCGATCCCCCCGAGCCGAGCCTGGACCCCTGGAACAGCATCGTCTTCGGAATGCAGGCCAACCGCGGCAAGAAGAGCGTCCTGCTGGACCTAAAGAGCGTGGAGGGACAGGCCATCCTGGACAGGATGCTGCCGGACTACGACGTGGTCACCATCAACGCCAGCGATGAGCAGTTGAAGCGGCTTGGCCTGTCCCTCGAGCGGCTGCACCGCCGCAACCCCGAGCTCATCCTCTGTCAGTTCGATGCCTACGGCGGTCCCCGCCCCGGCCCCCGCAGCGATCATCCGGGATACGACGACCTGGTGCAGGCAACGACCGGTATCATGGCCCGCTTCGGCGGCGGCCTGGAGACCCCGGAGGAGCATGCCCATTTCGGCACCATCGATGTCTTGGGGGGATACTGCGCCGCCCAGGCCATCGGCGTGGCCCTGGTCAAGCGGGCCAACGGCCATGGCGGCTCCCTTGCGCGCAGTTCGCTGGTGGCCGCCGGCCAGCTGATCCAGGCGCCTTTCATGTACGACTATCCGGGCAGAGAGCCCTTCGACGAGCCCAGCGGCCGGGAGGTCAAGGGCGCCCATGCCCTGTACCGCTGCTATCGGGCCAGCGACGGCTGGTTCTTCCTGGCGGTGGATCGGGAGCGCCGGCTGGATGCCTTCTGCCACGCCCTCGACACGCCTCTCGACCCGAGCGATGACGCCGACACAACCCGGCGGCTCGAGGCGCTTTTTCAAACTCAGCCCCTCGCCCATTGGCAGGCATGCTTCGCCGAGGCCGACATCGGCTGCCAGCCGCTGGCAACCATGAGCCAGCTGCGCGAAGCCTCACTGATGGATGAATCCGACCGACACGACATGACGGCGTCGAGTACCGTGACCTTCACTAGAAACGACCGCCACCCCTGCGGCCACACAGTGGACCTGATCGCCCCCATTGCAATACGTCCCGCGGGCGCCAGAATCAGCGCATTGGACCCGATGCCGGCATACGGCTGCCACACCCGCGAGGTGTTGCGCGACCTGGGCCTCGCCGAGGCCGAGATCACTGCCATGATGGACGCAGGCGTGGCGGCCACCCAATGGAGCCGACGCTACCTCCCCGATTGAACGGGATAGCGTCGCGAGCAGATAGGACATGACGGGCGGGGGCGGATCGCGGGCCGCCCGGCTGGCAAGATACTTGGCAGGGACCCTCGCTTGCCCCTGCCGTCGCAGCCACGCCACCGCGTTGACGCGGTGGTCGTGGCAGGTGGCGCTGTCCCTTGAAGGTTTCCAGAAAGAACGTCTCAGCGGCATCCACGATGCCCGTTTCCCGGGTGTCGTGATGTTGAGCAGCCAGCGGATAACCAACCCGGTAAGGCGAATGCTCGGCATCCCCTGTCACGCTCATCACTCCCGACATGCCCTGAATGATCTGGTCATAGGCGGGAAAGGTGGACAGCGGGCCGTCTTGCCCAACCTCGGAAATGGCACAGTAGACGAGGCGAGGGTTAACTTCCTTGAGCTTGTCGAACTCGAGACCTAGCCGTGCCATCACACCAGGGCGAAAGTTTTCCACCAGCACGTCTGCGTCATTGACCAGGCTGATGAATTTCTCGCGATCCTCAGGCTGTTTCAGATCCAGGGTGACGGATCCCTTGCCCGCGTTCTGTGCCAGGAAGGACACACCCAAAAAGCAACCACGAACTAGGGCAGTTGCATGGCTGTATGTATCAGATATGCAAAAGAAAAGGCCGCTGTGGCGGAGCGGCCTTGAATACACAGATTAAGAATACTGTGGTGTCTGATGGTTGATGTCAGGTGGTTTACCAGTATTGCGTAGATGGCTGTAAGGCTACCTTACTGGGCGGTCGTCACTGGAGCATATCCTATGGCGGATTATCAAGCTGTATTTGTAATGCTAGGCATTCTAGGTCTGATTCTTCAAGCTATTATGTTGGATCTTGAGCTGAACCAAAGCTTGAGTTCTGCATCACACCATGTCTTACGACTTGGTGGCTGTTGTGCCTTCTGAACTCTTCTTCTTGTAAATGGATTGCTAGATAAAATCTCAGCTTCCACCATCCAACCAGCAAAATTGTGGAGATTATTAAAAATATTCGACTGAGTCTTATGAGAGATTATCTTAGGATCGTGCCTTCTGATCTCTTCAAGACTCATGGCCCCCCATTTCCTCATTGACCTTTGGGCCGGATAGTGAGCAAGCTCTTTGGCAAAGCTTCTTGTTAGTTTTTGTCCAGCTGACTAGCTGGAACAGCTCCGACGATATCGATAAAGACTGCAAGGGCCTGCCGAATGGTTTGCCGAGTTTTGTCCTTAACATTCGCCAAACTCTCTTTCTCAAAAGCCCCCCCAGCTCACTCAAACGTGGCGAGAGTGAAGTCGAGGCTTCTGGTAACGCGAGGGGGGAGAAGTCAACGCCGCCCGCTCTCTCCAAACACTTGGTACAAGCTCTTTGACCAGGCGTATATCAGCATCAGTAGCATCAGCAACCGTGATCTCACCGGTAACAGGATTGATAGTCACGAGATTAACAGTAAGAACCTCTCGTGTTCGGGGACAGCTCACACGAATAGGCTCGATGCGAGAGAACACGACGCTGTCGCGAGGATGACGATTGGAGGGATGAAGCGAAAGGCTCTCTGGGGATCCTATGGCGGTAGTGAGGTCCGCCAGCGCTCCCCAATCAGCAGGAAACACGGGAGTCACGGGTTGACCTTTCCTCTAAGCATCAAAGACATCTTGATAGGCAAGCCATACCGCCAGCACGCGTCGCTTGGCAGTCTTCTTAAGAGGTATTGAGAGTCTTGCGGATCTCCCGACGCTGCCGGAAGTGCTCACGAACATCATGGGGAATGATGATACGGACATACCATTGAGAGACATGACGGGAGCGAATCAGATTGATTCCGTAGGGCATATTTAACTTAGAAAGTGTATCACCTGAAGTGACCCACCTACCCTTTCGGAAATCCATCTAAGCTTGCGACCCTAGCAACCACGGGGCTTACAGCTAAAGATGGTGCCGGTGGTCGGACTCGAACCGACACGCCTATTAAGCGGCGGATTTTGAATCCGCTGCGTCTACCAATTCCGCCACACCGGCAACGGAGCGAAATTATACGGGACATTGCGCCAAGGTCAACGAGTTTTGGCGTCAGATCAGACACATGGAGCGCTTCCTCACACCCCACGCCGCAGTGGACTGAGGCATGTCGCCCGCAAACGGGTCTTCGCGTGGACGATGGCATTGGGTATCATGAGCGGCCTTTTCGTCTGCCCAGACAGCCAAGGCCTCGAGAGTGTCGCACCTGACTGCCCCACCTGCAGAAAGGGAGTCATGCGCTCGCGACGAGAGCGCCAGTGTCTCAGGGCGGCATCTCCCCATTGTGCATGTACGCATGCCACGGAGCGCGCCACGCGCCTCGTGCTATCAGAGTGTCAGGTTGGCCATGTCACGTATCGATTCCGGTGATGCCTCGGGCGTTGCCACACCTTCCGACGCGCGCCCGATGCAGCGCAGCGATTACGATTTCAGTCTGCCGGATGAGCTGATTGCCCGCTACCCGTCAGAGCAGCGCAGCGATTGCCGCCTGCTGCATCTGGATGGCAAGAGCGGCGAGATCGTGCACCGCCGCTTCCCGGATCTGCTCGAGCAGCTGGAACCCGGCGATGTCGTGGTCTTCAACGACACCCGCGTGATCCCCGCGCGCCTGCATGGCCAGAAAGCCTCCGGCGGCAAGATCGAGATGTTGCTGGAGCGTCCGCTGGACGCCCATCGTGGCCTGGCGCACATCCGCTCCAGCAAGTCACCGAAGCCTGGCACCGAGCTGATCTTCGAAGGCGGCATCACGGCCGTGGTCGAAGGTCGTCAGGAGGCGCTGTTCGAGCTGCGCTTCCACGGCGAGACGCCGATGATCGAGCTGCTCAACCAGCACGGCCACATGCCGCTGCCGCCCTATATTACCCGCGACGACGAGCTATCGGATCGCGAGCGCTATCAGACGGTCTATGCCAAGCGTGATGGTGCCGTGGCCGCGCCGACGGCGGGCCTGCACTTCGATGAGCCGATCATGGCCGCCATGGCCGAGAAAGGCATCGAGACCGCCTTCGTCACCCTGCATGTGGGTGCCGGCACCTTCCAGCCGGTGCGTGTCGACAGCATTCTCGAGCACCACATGCACAGCGAATGGATCGAGGTCGGTCAGGAAGCCTGCGACAAGATCGCCCGTGCCCGTGCCGCCGGCCGTCGTGTGGTCGCCGTCGGCACCACCAGCGTGCGCTGCCTCGAAAGTGCTGCCAAGGCCCATGGTGGTGAGCTGGCACCCTACTCCGGTGACACCGACATCTTTATCTACCCGGGCTACGAATGGCAGGTGGTGGATCTGCTGATCACCAACTTCCATCTGCCGGAATCGACCCTGCTGATGCTGGTCTCGGCCTTCGCCGGCTACCAGCACACCATGGCGGCCTATCAGGCGGCGGTGGAAGAGCGCTACCAGTTCTTCAGCTATGGCGATGCCATGTTGCTGGAACGCGCCTGACTCCCCTTTTCTGACATGGCCCCGGCATTCGCCGAGGGCCGTGTCATGCGCAGTTAACGCGCCCCGCGCTATGCTGCGGCATAGCGACTTAGTGGCTTGATGACATAGTGGCATCGACACACCAGCTGCGGCCTGTTTCGCCGCCAAGCAAAGAGAGCACCATGCGTAAAGAATGCTTCATGAGCTTTGAAAAGCTCGCGACCGATGGCCGTGCACGTCGTGGCCGCATGACCTTCCCACGCGGCACCGTGGAAACTCCGGCCTTCATGCCGGTGGGCACCTACGGCACCGTCAAGGGCATGACGCCGGAATCCATCAAGGAAATCGGCGCCGAGATCATCCTCGGCAACACCTTCCATCTGTGGCTGCGCCCGGGCACCGAAGTCATCGAAGCCCATGGCGACCTGCATGACTTCGCGCAGTGGGACAAGCCGATCCTGACCGATTCCGGCGGTTTCCAGGTCTTCTCGCTCGGCAAGACGCGCAAGATCACCGAACAGGGCGTTCACTTCCGCTCACCGGTCGATGGCTCCAAGGTCTTCATGGGCCCGGAAGAATCGATGGCGGTGCAGCGCTCGCTGGGCTCCGACATCGTGATGATCTTCGATGAGTGCACGCCATATCCGGCCACCCATGATGAAGCGCGCAAGTCGATGGAGATGTCCCTGCGCTGGGCGCAGCGCTCCTACGACGCGCATGGCGACTCGCCGTCGGCGCTGTTCGGCATCATCCAGGGCGGCATGTATCCGGACCTGCGCGAGAAGTCCCTCGAGGGCCTCAAGAAGATCGATTTTGACGGCTACGCCATCGGCGGCCTGTCCGTGGGCGAGCCCAAGGACGAGATGATCAAGGTGCTCGACTACCTCCCCGAGTGGATGCCGGACGACAAGCCGCGCTATCTGATGGGCGTCGGCAAGCCGGAAGACCTGGTCGAGGGCGTGCGGCGTGGCGTCGACATGTTCGATTGCGTGATGCCGACCCGCAACGCGCGCAACGGCCACCTGTTCACGCCGACGGGCACCGTCAAGATCCGCAACGCCGTCCACAAGCGCGACACCTCACCGCTGGACCCGGACTGCGATTGCTACACCTGCACCAATTTCTCGCGCGGCTATCTGCATCACCTTGATCGCTGTGGAGAAATGCTCGGCTCGATGCTCAACACCATCCACAATCTGCGCTACTACCAGACCGTGATGGCTGGTTTGCGCGGTGCAATTGAAGCGGGTACATTGCAGGACTTCGTGGAACAGTTCTATGCCGCGCGCGGCCTGCCGGTGCCGCCGCTGGCCGACTGATCGAGGCGAATGACGACCGGGGGCCAAATCCTCCGGTCGTCTTGATATTCGACTCGAGCCAGACGTGAAGAAGAGCCTGAATCACGCTCATTGCATAACAACAGTTCACTCGTAACCTCTGGAGATACACATGCTGGAATTCCTGATTCCTGCCGCACACGCGGAAGCCGAAGCGGCTGTCGCCGGCGGCGGCGCCATCGGCCAGGTCGTCATGCTGGTCGGCTTCGTGGTCATTTTCTATTTCCTGCTGTGGCGTCCGCAGTCCAAGCGCGCCAAGGAACACAAGAACCTGATCAGCAATCTGGCCAAGGGTGACGAAGTCGTCATCGGTGGTGGCCTGGTTGGCCGCATCACCAAGGTCAGCGAGCAGTTCATCACCATGGAGCTGAACGAAGGCAACGAAGTCAACGTGCAGAAGTCTGCCGTGGCTGCAGTCCTGCCGAAGGGCACCATCAAGTCCATCTGATCCCTCCTGCTGCCGGCCCCTGTGCCGGCAGCATGCTTTTCTCTCCCGCTCCACCAAGGACAGGGCTGCCATGCTCAACCGCTATCCGCTTTGGAAGTACCTGGTGATCTGCCTGGTACTTGCCGTCGGCGTGATCTACGCATTGCCGAATCTCTACCCCGAAGACCCGGCTGTGCAGATCAGTGCCGCCAGCGGCGCCGAGGCCATCGACCAGCAAGACCTCGATCGCGCCACCAGTGCCCTCGAAAACGCCGGCATCACGCCCAAATCCGGGGAACTCAACGGTTCCACCGGCCTGATTCGCCTTACCAGCAACGACCAGCAGCTGCGCGCCAAGGAACTGATCAGCGAGACGCTCGGCGATGACGCCATCGTCGCGCTGAACCTGGCCGACGCCACGCCGTCGTGGCTGGCCAGCCTCGGTGCCTCACCGATGAAGCTGGGCCTTGACCTGCGTGGCGGTGTCCACTTCCAGCTGGAAGTCGACATGGACGCCGCGGTCAAGCAGCGCCTGGAAGTCAACGCCAGCGCCATCAAGGAAACCCTGCGCGAGGAGCGCATCCGCTACCGCGGCAGCGAAGTCGACGACGGTACCCTGAGCCTGACGTTCTCCGATGAGGAAGACCGCTCGCAGGCGCGCTCACTGATCTCGCGCGACTTCCAGAACTTCGAATACGACGAGCGCGATGTCGATCGTGGGGCCGTACTGGACCTCACCCTGACCGCCGCCGCCGTCAAGGAGATTCAGGATTACGCGGTCAATCAGAACCTGACCACGATCCGCAATCGCGTCAACGAGCTGGGCGTGTCCGAGCCGCTGGTTCAGCGCCAGGGCCCGAACCGCATCGTGGTCGAGCTGCCGGGCGTGCAGGACACGGCCGCCGCCAAGCGCGTACTGGGCGCCACCGCCAACCTCGAATTCCGTCTCGAAGCGGCCAGCGACACGCCGGCCAGCGAGATGGAGAGCTTCGCGTTCCGCAACCAGCCAAGCCGCACCGCCAATATCATGAAGGACGTGATCATCAGCGGTGATAGCGTCTCCAGCGCCAGTACCAGCTTCGATGAAAGTGGCCGTCCGCAGGTCAACATCAACCTGGACGGCACCGGTGGCTCGATCATGAACCGCGTCACGCGTGCCGCGATCGGCCGCAACATGGCGGTACTGTTCATCGAGCACAAGACCCGCACGCGCACCGTGATGGAAGACGGCGAGAAGGTCGAGAAGCGCATCCCGTACACCGAGAAAGGGCTGATCAGTCTGGCGACCATCCAGAGCGCGCTGGGCAACAGCTTCCGCATCACCGGTCTGGATTCTCCGACCGAGGCCAAGGAGCTGTCGCTGCTGCTGCGTTCCGGCTCACTGGCCGCGCCGATCTACTTCGTGCAGGAACGCACCATCGGCCCGAGCCTGGGTGCCGAGAACATCTCGCGCGGCATCCTGTCCGTCGAGCTGGGCCTGCTGCTGGTCGTGCTGTTCATGCTGGCGCGATACAAGGCCTTCGGTGTCGTCGCCAACGTGGCCCTGACCGCCAACTTGGCAATCCTGATTGCCGCGATGTCGATGCTGGGCGCCACCCTGACCCTGCCGGGTATCGCCGGTATCGTGCTGACGCTGGGCATGGCGGTGGATGCCAACGTGCTGATCTTCGAGCGTATCCGCGAGGAAATGCGCTCCAAAATGCCGCTGCATCAAGCGGTGCATACCGGCTTCGAGCGCGCCTTCACCTCCATCGTCGATGCCAACATCACCACTCTGCTGGTCGCGGTGATCCTGTTCTCCATCGGCAGTGGCCCGGTCAAGGGCTTCGCGGTCACGCTGTCCATCGGCATCCTGACGTCGATGTTCACGGCGATCATGGTCTCGCGCGGCATCATCAATCTTGCCATTGGCGGCAAGACACTCAAGAAACTCTGGATCTGAGGGGCCATCGTGATGCGACAGTTTGACTTCATGAGCAAGCGGCGCGCGGCCTTCATCGTCTCCATCGTGCTGACGATCGTGGCCATTGGCGCCCTTGTGATTCATGGCCTGAACCTGGGCCTCGACTTTACCGGCGGCACCCTGGTGGAAGTGAAATACCAGGCGGCACCGGCACTGGACAGCGTGCGCCAGACACTGGAGGCCGCTGGCTACAAGGATGTCTCGGTCCAGACCTTCGGTGCCAGCAACGAGATTCTGGTGCGTCTGCAGCAGAGCTTCGAAGCCGGTATCGGCAATGACATCGTGGCGCACCTTCAGGCCACCGGTGACAGCGTCAACCTGATCCGCGCCGAGTTCGTCGGCGCCCAGGTCGGTGATCAGCTGCGCGACCAGTCCGGTCTCGGCATGCTGCTCGCCCTGGCCGTGGTGATGGTCTACGTGGCCTTCCGCTTCCAGTACAAGTTCGCCCTCGGCGCACTCATCTCGCTGGGTCATGACGTCATCATCCTGCTGGGCATCTTCGCCCTGTTCGGACTCGACTTCGACCTGACGGTACTGGCCGCGGTGCTGGCCGTGATCGGCTACTCACTGAACGACACCATCATCGTCTACGACCGCATTCGCGAGAACATCCGCAAATCGCGTACCGATGACATGCCGTCGATCTTCAATGATGCCATCAACGCGACGCTGTCACGCACGCTGTCCACCTCCGGCACCACCTTGCTGGTGTTGCTGGCGCTGTACTTCCTCGGCGGTGACATGATCCACAACTTCGCCATCGCACTGATCATCGGTGTGGTCGCGGGGACCTTCTCGTCCATCTACGTGGCAGCGGCGCTGTTGCTGGTGGTCGGCCTGAAGCGTGTGGATCTGATCCCCCCGCCCAAGGAGCAGTTCGAGGACGGCGCACCGTAAGCGCTGCACTCGACTGCACCAGGGCAGTCGGCGCTACCACCACAGGCAAGAGATACGGTGGTAGCGCCACGAATGCCAGGCACAAAAAAACCCCACCTCATGCGAGGTGGGGTTTTTTTCGTTCTCCAGAAGGCTCGATACTGACAGAGCCATCAGATCATACCGTCTTGCCAAGTGCAGTCTTACAGGTGCGGCTGCATGGTCTGCGCCAGCGCCTTGTACAGACGTGCGCCAGCGGCCATCAAGGTGCCTTCAGCAACCACGACCGGCGTGCCGTCGGCACTGCCTGCCAGCGCGCCACATTCCTTCAGGAACAGGCTGACGATCTCGCTGTCACCGGCATCCAGACCCAGCACATAGACGGCATCGACGCGGCCAGAAGCCAGCTCGAGCACGTCCAGCAGCGCACAGCCGCTGGTGCGCAGCATCTCGACCTGCGGGCCGACCTGCTGAACGATGGAGAGGTAGGTCGGTAGGTGACGCGGACGCTGCCAGCTTTCCGGCAGGCCCATCGCCAGACGCGCACCTTCGATGGAGGTGGCGTTGGTCACGCGGATACGGTGACCGGAGTGCTGGGCACCACGGCCACGGCTGACGATGTACTCTTCGTCAGTGAACGGTGCGATGACCACGGCGTGCTCGGCACGGCCCTTGAACAGGCAGACCACGGACAGCGCGAAGCCGGAGGCCGCGGATGCCAGGTTGGAGTAACCGTGCACCGGCTCGATGCGCCAGTGATAGTCAGAGCCCTGACCTTCACCATCGCGATGGTCGGTATAACGGCCGGAGAGACCGTGTTGCGGATAACCGCGCTCCAGCTGACGCACGATGTGCGCTTCGGCGCGACGTGCAGTGTCTGCAATGAAGGTGTCGAGATCGTTGTCGCCACGGGCGACTTCGATACGTTCACGAGCACGGACGAACTGCTCTGCGGCACCGCGTGCAGCACGCAGCGCAAATTGGACCATCGGATGCATGATCAAGGCCTTGACGAGTCGGGAGCTGTTAAAGAACGGGTGCCACGGCGCGTGAGACTTCAACGCGGCGCAACACGAATCGAGCGAAACTGGGTGCAATCAGATCAGGTGGTCATGTAGCCCGTACAGGAATCCTGATACGGCGCGGGGCACGCTGCATAGTGCAATGTATGCAGGCTGCCAGCCGCCACAGCACGCGGCGCCAACGAGGGCGAATACATGTTGCGACATGACGGGACGACGTAGTCTATCAGAGCTCGGCTCTAGCTGCCATCGCGACACGCGACCTTCGCCGTAGAGAGACGGCGGGATCACGCCACGGCTGACTGCTCCCTGCGCTGGCTTCATGCTAGGATATCGGGTTCTGGCGCACGTCTCGCCCAGCCCGGTGACCGGGCCGCGTCGATTGCCCTGCCCTTCAATCGCTATCCTGGAAGTCCTCATGCTTGAACGTCTGCGCATTGTCCTGATAGGCACCAGCCATCCCGGCAACATTGGTGGTGCAGCCCGCGCCATGCTCAATATGGGCCTGGCCGATCTCGCACTGGTCGCGCCGCGATGTCAGGTGCAATGCCAGGAATCCGCCTCACGCGCCTCGGGTGCCGATGCACTCGTCGCCAGCGCCTCGGTGCACGAGACCCTGGAAGAGGCCGTGGCGGATTGCAGTCTGGTGGTCGGCTGCAGCGCACGTTCGCGCAACCTGCCGTGGCCGATGATCACGCCGCGCGCCTTCGGTGCCACACTGGCTGACGAAGCCCGCCTGCCGGATGCCCGCGTGGCCATCGTCTTCGGCCGCGAGGATTCCGGGCTCTCCAATGAAGAGCTGCAGCGCTGCCACCGTCACGTGCACATCCCGACCAATCCGGATTTCAGCTCGCTGAATCTGGCCGCGGCGGTACAGGTGCTGGCCTATGAGTGCCGCCAGGCGTGGCTGGCCGACCAGGAAGCCGCCGGCGAGACGCCGCGGGCCGAGGATGACCAGCCGTTCGGTATCGACTGGGATAGCCCGCTGGCCAGCCATGCCGACCTCGAGCGCCTGTTCGAGCATCTCGAGAAGACACTGATCAGCGTCGACTTCCTCGATCCGGAACAGCCGCGCCAGCTGATGGCGCGGCTGCGTCGCCTCTATCTGCGCGCGCGTCCGGACAGCATGGAAATCAACATTCTGCGCGGCATTCTTTCCGCGGTGGACAAGCAGGTTCGCCTGGCACAAGCCGACACGGCCAATCGCACTTCCTGAGGACACGCCATGTTCACTCGACTGCGTGAAGATATCGATAGCGTGTTTGCCCGTGATCCGGCGGCGCGCAACTTCTTTGAAGTCCTGACCAACTATCCGGGCCTGCATGCCCTGGTGGCCCATCGCATCAATCACTGGCTATGGCGTCACAACGCCAAATGGCTGGCGCGTACCGGTTCGACTCTGATGCGCTGGCTGACCGGCATCGAGATCCACCCGGGGGCGACCATCGGCCGCCGCTTCTTCATCGACCACGGCATGGGCGTCGTGATCGGCGAGACCGCCCTGATCGGCGATGACGTGACCCTCTATCACGGCGTCACTCTCGGCGGCACCTCCTGGAACGCCGGCAAGCGCCACCCGACCCTCGGGGATGGCGTCATCGTCGGTGCCGGCGCCAAGATTCTCGGCCCGTTCACCGTCGGCGCCGGTGCCAAGGTCGGCTCCAACGCCGTGGTCACGCGTGAAGTGCCTGCCGGCGCCACCGTCGTCGGCATTCCCGGCAAGATCGTCAAGCGCGCCGAGCCGGATGTGGAGGAAGAACCGCCCGTCGACCCGGAAAGCCGCGAGGCCATGAAGGAGAAGTTCGGCTTCGATGCCTACGGCATGGGCCAGGACATGCCCGACCCGGTCGCGCGCTCCATGCACGCGATGCTCGATCACATGCATGCCGTGGACAAGCGCATCGAACAGATGTGCGGCACGCTGCGCAAGCTGGATGCCAGCTACCGCGCCGGGCGCCTGCCCGAGCTCGACGACGCCGACTTTGCCCAGCTGATCGATGAGCTGGGGCCCTGCGGTGGCGAGACGACCGTCGCTGACGTGGCCGCGGCCCAGGGCAGCACCTCGCCCAAGGCCCGCGCCGCTGCATCCAACGCATCGCAGGGCACTGCTCCGGATGACCAGCCGCGCTCCGAGCAGACCTCGACCCAGCAGGCGCCGACTGAGCAGCCGCCGACCGAGCAGGCAAGCGATACGCAGGAGCCCGCCGAACGTCAGCATGGCTAAAGTTGACCAATTCAGTCGGGATTGACCCCGCCAGACCACCCCACCATAATGGGGCGCATTGATACGCCGTCTCGCCAGAGGCGGCGACTACGCCCGGCCTCGTCCTCAACGTCGCAGGCTCCATCTGCTCACGGACTCTGTCATGCGCCTGACCACCAAGGGACGCTACGCCGTCACCGCGATGCTCGATCTGGCCCTGCATGCCAGTTGCGGCCCGACCTGTCTGGCCGACATTTCCGTACGCCAGGGCATCTCGCTGTCGTATCTGGAGCAACTGTTCGCGCGTCTGCGACGTGCCGGTCTGGTCAAGAGCGTGCGTGGCCCCGGTGGCGGTTATCTGCTGGACACCGAACTCGAGACCACCTCGGTGGCGTGCATCATCGACGCCGTCAACGAGTCAGTCGACGCCACACGCTGTCAGGGAATGTCGGACTGTCAGGCCGGTGACACCTGCCTGACGCACCATCTGTGGTGTGATCTGTCCGACGAGATCCACGGCTTTCTCGACGGCATCAGCCTGGCCGACCTGGTCGCGCGCGAAGAGATTCGCCAGATCGCCAGTCGTCAGCGCAAAGCGTGCGAGCCGACACCGATCACCGTCATGCAAGGCAGCTGAGCGGCGTTTGCCAGCCAGGCTGAGCACGGCCAACCGAGGCGATGCTCGCCGCGCCCCACCGCCTTCGAGATCGCCTTCATCACGTTCACCGTCATCACTGTCCGTCGTGTCTTCAGGAAGTCACCATGTCCCAGCCGATCTACCTTGACTATGCCGCCACCACGCCCGTCGACCCTCGCGTCGCCGAGCTGATGATGCGTCACCTGACGCAGGACGGCACCTTCGCCAATCCGGCCTCGCGTAGTCACATGCCGGGCTGGCTGGCCGAGCAGGCCGTTGAGGGCGCACGTCGTCAGGTCGCCGAGCTGATCGGTGCCGATCCGCGCGAGATCGTCTGGACCAGCGGTGCCACCGAAGCCGACAACCTGGCGCTGACCGGCTACATGCGTGCCAATGCCGCGCGTGGCCGCCATTTGATCACCTCGACCATCGAGCACAAGGCGATTCTGGATACCGCCAGCGCGCTGGAGGCGGAAGGCTTCGAGGTCACGCGCATCGCGCCGCAGCCTGACGGACGCATCAGCCCGGACAGCCTGCGCGACGCCCTGCGCAGCGATACCATCCTGGTATCGCTGATGGCAGTGAACAACGAACTGGGCAGTCTGAATGACCTGGATGCACTGGGCGACATCGCCCACTCGCATGGCGCGGCCTTCCATGTCGATGCCGCCCAGGCGCCCGGCAAGATACGAATCGATGTCAGTCGTCAGCCCATCGACATGCTGTCACTGTCCGCCCACAAGGCCTACGGCCCCAAGGGCATCGGCGCGCTGTATGTACGTCGCCAGCCGCAGATCAAGGTCGATGCCCTGATCCATGGCGGTGGGCATGAGCGCGGCATGCGTTCCGGCACCCTGCCGACACACCAGATCGTCGGCATGGGTGAGGCCTACCGCCTGAGCGCCGAGCAGTTCGATGCCGATCACCAGCACCTCGTCGCGCTGCGTGATCAGTTCGTCGCCGGGCTTGCCGGTCTTGAAGGCGTGCACTTCAATACCGATATAGAGGTCAGCGCGCCCAACATCGTCAATCTCGCCTTCGAGGGTGTGGATGGCGAGGCGATGCTGATGGCGCTGCGCGGCATCGCGATTTCCACCGGCTCGGCCTGCAATTCCGCCAGCGTCGAACCGTCGTTCGTCCTCACCGGCATCGGGGTGCCCCGTCCACTGGCGCTGGCGTCATTGCGCTTCAGCTTCGGACGTTTCACCACCGCTACCGACATTGAATCCGCGCTCGGCGAACTCAGGCATGCCCTGATCTCGCTGCGCGCCTGACCCGGGAGACTGCTCATGGCACACCTGTCGATTTCCCCCTCCGCCGCCGACCAGATCCGTGTCGTGCTGGCCGAGCGCGGCCACGGCCTTGGCCTGCGTGTCTCGGTCAAGCCCAGCGGCTGCTCCGGCTACAGCTACGTGCTCGACTTCGCCGACGAGGCCAACGAGGAAGACGCCGTCTTCGTCGATCACGGCGCCACCGTCTATGTCGATACCGAGGCCCTCACCGTGCTCGACGGCTCCGAAGTGGATTACGTCAAGGACGGCCTGAACCGCTATTTCCGCTTCAACAACCCCAACGTCAAGGACGAGTGTGGTTGTGGCGAGAGCTTCAGCGTCTAGACCAAGCTTCAGCGTCTAGACCAGGCTTCCGCGTCTGAGACTGGCTTCAGCTTGTAAATAGAGCTTCAGCGTCCAGCCCAGGCGCAACGTCCGAGCCGACCCTCAGCGTCTCGCCAGCCCATGCCGACGAGGCGCTTGCCATCTGTGCGTCATGCGACTCAGGCATGATGGATGCAGCCGGTGGCACTTGCCGCTATAATGCCGCCCACTTTTGTCGTGCGCATGCCGACAGAGCCCGTTTTCCGCCGTTCGGCATCTGCCGTGCGGCTCTTCAAAGCTTGTCTCAGGAGATTCACCATGACTCAGCGTACTCTGTCCATCATCAAGCCGGATGCCGTTGCCAAGAACGTGATCGGCGAGATCTACTCTCGCTTCGAGAAGGCCGGTCTGCAGATCGTCGCTTCCAAGATGGTTCACCTGTCCAAGGAACAGGCCGAAGGCTTCTACGCTGAGCACAGCGAACGTGGCTTCTTCGGTGAGCTGGTCGGCTTCATGACTTCCGGCCCGGTCATGATCCAGGTGCTGGAAGGCGAAGATGCCATCACCAAGAACCGCGACCTGATGGGCGCTACCAACCCGAAGGAAGCAGAAGCCGGCACCATCCGTGCAGACTTCGCCACTTCCATCGACGCCAACGCCGTTCACGGTTCTGACGCGCCGGAATCTGCTGCTCGCGAAATCGCCTACTTCTTCGGCGACAACGAAATCTGCCCGCGCGGTTGATTTCGCCTTGTACGACTGAGAAGCCCGGCCCTTCGGGGCACGCGTATCCCAGCCGTGCATGACACGACGGCCCTGCCTGCGAGGCGGGGCCGTCGTGGTATCGGACGTGCTGAAGCGTCGCGCGACAGCATGCACCCCCTGAAGCAGATTCGACGCTTGAGCAGGTCCGATACGCTTTTCTGAAAGCCGCTGCAGCGCCCTCTCCCCACGCCATGTGACGCCCACGCGCACTGCGCTGATGATGAGAGCCTCTTGAGGTCTGCGAGCCATCGCCACCTCCGCTGACAGCGTCGCCCTGCAGACGTCTATCCTTTATGTGACGCCTGCCCATCCCTGACACGACCGGCCCATACCATGACTGATACCACTGCAACTGCCACCGATGCCGCGGCGCCTGCCGCCGTCAAGCTCACCAACCTGCTGGGCCTGCCGCGCCCGGCGATGGAAGCCTTCTTCGAGAGCATCGGCGAGAAGAAATTCCGCGCCACCCAGGTGATGAAATGGATTCACCAGGAAGGTGTCGACAGCTTCGACGAGATGACCAACCTCGCCAAGCCGCTGCGCGAGCGCCTCAAGCAGGTCGCCGAGATCCGTGCGCCGGGCATCGTCTACGAAGGCGAGTCCAAGGACGGCACCCGCAAGTGGGTACTGGAAGTCAGCGATGGCAGCTACGTCGAGACCGTGCTGATCCCGTCCGAGAACGGCAACCGTCGCACCCTGTGCGTGTCTTCCCAGGTCGGTTGCTCACTGGACTGCAGCTTCTGCTCCACTGGCAAGCAGGGCTTCGAGCGTGACCTGACCGCCGCCGAGATCATCGGCCAGGTGTGGGTCGCCACCCGTGGCGCCGAAGACCGCAAGGACACCCGCAAGCGTCCGGTCACCAACGTGGTGATGATGGGCATGGGCGAGCCGCTGATGAACTACGACAACGTCGTGCCGGCAATGAAGCTGATGCTGGACGACAACGCCTATGGCCTGTCCAAGCGTCGCGTCACCCTCTCCACCTCCGGTGTGGTGCCCAAGCTGGACCAGCTCGGCGACGAGATGGACGTCAGCCTGGCGATCTCGCTGCACGCGGCCAACGATGAACTGCGCAACGTGCTGGTGCCGATCAACCGTAAATGGAACATCCGCGCGCTGCTCGACTCCTGCCTTCGCTACCTGGCCAAGTGTGACGATGCCCGTATCGTCACCATCGAGTACACCCTGATCAAGGACGTCAACGACCAGATCCAGCACGCCGAGGAACTGGCCGCGCTGCTCGACGAACTGCCGTGCAAGATCAACCTGATCCCGTTCAACCCGTTCCCGCATTCCGGTTACGAGAAGCCGTCGCGCAATCAGGTGATGCGCTTCCAGCAACGACTCTACGAGCTGGGCTACACCGCACCGGTGCGCGCCACACGTGGCGATGACATCGACGCCGCCTGTGGCCAGCTGGTCGGGCAGGTCAAGGACCGCACCCGTCGTGCCGAGCGTTACATCAACGCCATCCAGCTCGATGCCGACTGAGCGGCTGCCAGTCCTGAACTGACGCTATCGCCATAGCCATGCGCCGCCCTGCCACCTTGACTTGTGGCAGGTGCGGCGCTTTGATGGGGGCGCTTTTGTTGCCTGCCGCGACCCTCGCCCGCAGGCACATCATGAGCCTTCATTCACGCGAGGATTGCATGCCGAGTCGTCTGCCCCGTCATCGCACCAATGAGCATGACCCTGTCGCCCATGGCACTGTCACACAGGGCCCCTGCCAGCATGATTCCCACACTCGCGCCGCTGCTCGCGGCATCACTCGCCGCACCAGAGCCCTGCTGCTGTGCCTCGGATTTGCCGGCCTGACCCTCGCAGGCTGCGCGACACGCGTGGAAACCAACGACCCCTACGCCCCGCCGGATGACAACAAGGCCTCGAACGCCTATGTGGAACTCGGAGAGGCCTATCTGGGTCGTAATCAGCTGCAACGCGCCGACAGCGCCTTCCAGAAGGCACTCAAGCTGCAGAGCAGCAATGCCGAGGCCAAGGCCGGGCTGGCGATGATCTATCAGCGCCAGGGTGAGAACGTGCTCGCCGATGACTATTTCAATCAGGCCATTTCCAGCGATCCGTCCTTTACCCGTGCGCGCAACAACTACGCGGCCTTTCTCTACTCTCGCGGTGAATACGTCGAGGCCTGTCGGCAGCTCGAGATCGCGGCTGAAGACCTGACCTACGACAATCGTGGCCAGCTCTATACCAATCTGGGCCGCTGTCAGATGCAGCTGGGCAAGACCAGCGAAGCCGCGAAGAGTTTCGAGCGAGCCGTCAAGATCAATCCGCGTGAGTCAGAGGCCTGGTTGGCGGTGGCACGCATGTCACATGACGCCGGTGACAATGACGCCGCCCAGTCGGCGCTGAGCCGCTACTTCCGCCTGGCAGGCACCGACAGCGACAGTCTCGCCCTGGCCGTCGATGTGGCCACAGCACGTGGCGACAGCCGTCTGGCAGACCTCTACAGCCGTCAGCTGGAGCAGGTCAAGACACGGGAATCCGGTCGCGCGGTGATTCGCACTCCCTGAGCGAAGTGCGACGACGCCGCTGATAGCGCCACCTCACGAGCGGGGTCGCTGCAAGCAGGACCGAGAAGACCGAAATGCCGGTGAAAATCTCGGCGCGGGCTTGGTATAGTGCCGACGCGGACGAACGTGTGTTCGTACGCGTCGATTGGCATGGGGGTCATCGCTTTTCACGCTGCTCACTCGCATGATGATCAACGAGTCGTGCAGCACCCGGCCAATCGCGCGACAGCATCAGTCAGTATGCTCCAGCATCAGTGTCAGAAGCAGTTTCCGCAGTACCGGAAGAGCGCCCGGATGTGCGTTCGGTAGACAGTTTTTCCTTACAAGGATGCGCCATGAGCGAACATCAACCCGCCCCTGATCAGCACGCCAGTGATGCACTGCCTGGCACGCGCCTCAAGCTGGAGCGCGAGCATCAGGGGTTGTCGCGTGATGAGGTGGCGACACAGCTCAACCTGCGCCCCAGCCTGGTCGATGACCTGGAACGCGACCACTACGACCAGATTCCCATCGCCGCGTACCGTCGCGGCTATCTGCGTGCCTATGCCCGCCTGCTGGGCATGGACGAGAAGGCCATCGTCGGACAGTACAACGCCCAGTTCGGCACCACCGAAGCCGAGCGCTACACCCCCAGTTCCACGCCGTCGGTGCGCCCGCCGGGCAAGATGGGCAAGTATCTGTTTCGCCTCGTCAGCCTGCTGGTCATCGCCGGCCTGATCGGTCTCAGCTACGTGTGGTGGCAGAGCGGCGACTATGGCCGCACCTCGCCGGCGGAAACCTCCGCCCTCGAAGGTGGCAGCGATGCGGACAACACCGCACCGGTCGTGAATGCCGATGGCTCCATCGAGCTTTCGCTCTCGCAGTCCACCAATAGTGAAGCGGCGCCGTCCTCCACTGCTACCGGTGATGCGTCTGCCGTCGACGCAGCAGCATCCTCCGAGGCGACAGCGCAGAGTGCTGACGCGCTCGACACGAACGCTGGCGCGCAGGGCGCTTCAGAGGCTGACAATTCAGTGGCTGACGCTGCCACGGATAGCGCCGCTAGCACTGACGTGAGTGCAGTCGCCGATGCCAGTGCCGACACCTCACAGGAGAGCGCAGCAGAGGACGCTGCACCGGCGGCAGACCCGCGCAAGCTCGAATTGACGTTCAACATCAATTCCTGGACCGACATTCGTGATGCCGATGGCAAGCGCCTGCTGCGCGGCAACAACGAGGCCGGCACCAGCACGACGCTGGAAGGCAAGCCGCCCTTCACGATGACCATCGGCAATGCCTCTGGCGTCGAGCTGCGTTACATGAATGAAGCGGTCGACCTCACGCGCGTCACGCGCGGCAGTGTCGCCAAACTTACCCTCGGTGAATGATCCGGAATCCCATGCATAGTCACTCCCCCATCAAGCGCCGCGTCTCGCGCAAGATTCATGTCGGCAATGTGGCCGTCGGCGGCGATGCACCGATTTCCGTGCAGAGCATGACCAACACCGACACCAACGATGTCGCCGCCACCGTCGCGCAGATCAAGCGCCTCGAGGATGCCGGTGCCGACATCGTGCGTGTCAGCGTGCCGGACATGGATGCCGCCGAAGCCTTTGGTCGCATCAAGCAGCAGAGCAACATTCCGCTGGTGGCCGACATCCACTTCGATTACAAGATCGCCCTGCGTGTGGCGGAACTTGGTGTCGACTGCCTGCGCATCAACCCGGGCAACATCGGTCGTGAAGACCGTGTGCGTGCCGTGGTCAGCGCCGCACGCGACAACGGCATCCCGATCCGCATCGGCGTCAACGCAGGCTCCCTGGAAAAGGACCTGCAGAAGAAATACGGCGAACCGACGCCGGCGGCACTGGTCGAATCTGCCATGCGTCACATCGACCATCTGGACCGCCTCGACTTCCAGGACTTCAAGGTCAGCGTCAAGGCCAGCGACGTCTTCATGGCCGTCGCCGCCTATCGTGACCTGGCAGCGCGCATCGAACAGCCGCTGCACCTGGGCATCACCGAAGCGGGCGGCCTGCGCTCGGGCACCGTCAAGTCTTCCATCGGCCTGGGCATGCTGCTGATGGACGGCATCGGTGACACCATCCGCGTGTCGCTGGCAGCGGACCCGGTCGAGGAGATCAAGGTCGGCTTCGACATGCTCAAGAGCCTCAAGCTGCGCGCCAAGGGCATCAACTTCATTGCCTGCCCCAGCTGCTCGCGTCAGAATTTCGACGTCATCAAGACCATGAACGAGCTGGAGACACGTCTTGAAGACGTGATGACGCCGCTGAACGTCTCGGTCATCGGCTGTGTCGTCAATGGCCCCGGCGAAGCCAAGGAGACCGATGTCGGCCTGACCGGCGGCAGCCCCGCCAACCTGGTCTACCTGGACGGCAAGCCGGCCAGCAAGTTGACCAATGACACCCTGGTTGACGATCTTGAGCGACTCATCCGTGACAAGGTCGCGGAAAAAGAGGCCCGTGAGGCCGACACTATCATCCGCCAGAGCTGAGCTTGTCTCGGCTGGCTTGCGCGTCGTGAGTGACGCGCCTTCGTCTCCCCACCCGCCTGCATGACTCATGCGAGCGCCGTGGGGAGATGCGCAAGGATTCAGGAGAGAACGTTGAGCACCAAGATCCAGGCCATTCGTGGCATGAACGACCTGCTGCCGGACCAGTCACCGGTATGGCAATACTTCGAACACCAGGTGGAAGCGCTGATGGGCCAGTACGGCTATCGCGAGATCCGCACCCCCATCGTCGAGCAGACCGCGCTGTTCAAGCGCTCCATCGGCGAAGTCACCGACATCGTCGAGAAGGAGATGTACACCTTCGACGACCGTAACGGCGACAGCCTGACCCTGCGTCCGGAAGGCACCGCCAGCTGCGTGCGCATGGCGATGGAGAATGGCCTGGTCCACAACCAGATCCAGCGTCTGTGGTACACCGGCCCGATGTTCCGCCATGAGCGCCCGCAGAAGGGTCGTTATCGTCAGTTCCATCAGGTGGGCGTCGAAGCCTACGGCATGGAAGGCCCGGACATCGATGCCGAGATGATCCTGATCTCCGCGCGTCTGTGGCGCCAGCTGGGCCTGCTTGAGCACGTCACCCTCGAGCTCAACTCGCTGGGTAGCCTCGAGGCGCGTGCCGCCTATCGTGACCTGCTGGTCGAATACTTCGAACAGCACCTGGATGTCCTCGACGAAGACTCCAAGCGCCGTCTGCACAGCAACCCGCTGCGCATCCTCGACACCAAGAACCCGGACATGGCCGCCGTCGTCGACGCCGCGCCGCGCCTGGGGGATCACCTGGATGAAGAATCCCGCGTGCACTTCGAGGGCCTCAAGGCACGACTCGACGCCGCTGGCATCGAATACGTCATCAACCCGCGCCTGGTGCGTGGGCTCGATTACTACTCGCGCAGTGTGTTCGAATGGACCACCACCGCGCTGGGCAGCCAGGGCACCGTGTGTGCCGGCGGCCGCTACGACAGCCTGTTCGAACAGCTGGGTGGCAAGCCGGTACCGGCGGTCGGCTTCGCGATGGGCGTCGAGCGCCTCATCCTGTTGCTCGAGACGCTGGAACTGGTTCCGCAGGACGTCCGCGAGACTGTCGATGTCTACCTGATGTCGATGGGCGAGCAAGCCGAAGGCGAAGCCATGCGTCTGGCCGAAGAGCTGCGCACCGCCCTGCCCGAGCTGCGCCTGGTACTGCATTGCGGTGGCGGCAGCTTCAAGAGCCAGATGAAGAAGGCCGACAAGAGCGGTGCACGTATCGCGCTGATTCTCGGTGAGAATGAAGTCATCGAAGGCACGGTGGCGCTCAAGTTCCTGCGCGAGGAACGCGACCAGGAAACGCTGAACCAGCGTGCACTGGGCGAACGTCTCGACAGCGTCTTCGGCGCCTGAGACTGCCAATGAATATCGGGCGGAGAGCCAGCTCTCCGCCTCTCGAATGCAAGTGCCGGCATGCCGGCCAGGTCAAGGAGACCGCCCGTGGCGGAAGAGCTCAGAAGCGAAGAAGAACAGCTTGAAGCCATCAAGCGTTGGTGGAGCGAGAACGGCAAGTCACTGATTGCCGGTGTCGTACTGGCCGGCGCCGGTGTCTTTGCCTTCAAGGCCTGGCAGAACTACGAAGCCAGCCAGTCGGAAGCGGCCTCCGTGCGTTACCAGCAACTGATCAGCCTCGTCAGCCAGCCCAAGCTGGAAGACGCCGGCGTCAAGCAGGCGCGTACGCTGATCGGCGAACTGGAAAGCGAGCACGGCGACAGCCTCTACACCCAGATGGCGCACCTGCTGGATGCCAGCATGTCGGTCAAGGCCAACGATCTCGACGCAGCCGCCACGGCGCTGCAGAGCGTGATCGACAACAGCGATGACAGCTATCTGCAGGGGCTGGCCAGCCTGCGTCTGGCGCGCATCAACGTCGAGCGTGGCGACAATGATGCGGCACTCGCCCTGCTCAAGAGCCCGCCTGCGCCGCTGGCAGCGCAGGCGGCGGCGGTGCGTGGCGATGCCCTGGCCGCACAGGACAAGCGTGATGAGGCCATCGCCGCCTATCAGCAGGCCAGCGCCCTGTCGCAGGAAAGTGGTCAGCCGGTCTACGGTCTCGACCTGAAACTCGCCGATCTGGCTGCGGAGTCTTCTTCATGAGCGTCACTCGTCGTCTGAGCGTACCGGCCTCGCTGCTGGCCGTGAGTCTGCTGGCCGGTTGTGCCAGCAGTGCCCAACCGGAATATGCGCCCAAGGAACTGGTCGATTTCGACCGCCAGGTCGCGCTGGATTCGGTCTGGAGCGAATCGGTCGGCAATGGCCTTGGCCGTGCCCACTATCCGCTGTCACCGATCTTCGCCAACGACAGGCTGTTCGTCGGTGCCGAAGGCGGTGAGCTGGAAGCCCTCGCTGCCGACAATGGCGAGGACATCTGGCAGACACAGTTGCCGGCTGGCATCACCAGCGCACTGAATGCGGATGCCTCCCGCCTGTACGTCGGTACGCGCGATGGCAAGGTCAGTGCCGTCAGTCAGGAAGATGGCAGCATCGAATGGAGCACGCGAGTCTCCAGTGAAGTGCTGGCCGCGCCGCAGTACAACGACGAGCTGGTCGTGGTGCAGAGCGTCGATGGCACCGTGACTGCGCTTGATCGCTTCACCGGCGAAGAGCAGTGGGCCTACTCGGCCACGATCCCGGCCCTGACGCTGCGTGGCACCGGTGCGCCGCGCGTCATCCAGCCGGTCACCTTCGCGGGCTTCGCCAACGGCAAGCTGGTCACGCTCGACAACCGCTCAGGCCAGGAACTGTGGGACCTGCGCGTTGCCGTGCCGGCCGGTCGTACCGAGGTGGACCAGCTGGTCGACCTCGATGGCCAGCCGGTGCTGACCCAGGATGGCCGCCTGTTCGTCACCAGCTACAACGGTCGCCTGATCGCGTTGGACGCCCGCAACGGCGAGCCGCTGTGGGACAAGCCGTCCTCCAGCTATCTGACGCCCATCGTGGTCGGCGATTACCTGTTCAGCATCGACAACGCCAGCCATGTGCTGGCGATGGATGCCAACACGGGTAACGTGCTGTGGAAGTCCGAAGACCTGGAAGGCCGCTGGCTGACCTCTCCAGCCTTCGTCGATGGCAAGCTGGTGGTCGGTGACTACGAAGGCTATGTGCACCTGATCGACGCCCAGAGCGGCGAGATGGCCGGCCGCTATGACGTGGGGGGCGATGGCATCAGCATCACCCCGCTGACCGAAGGCAAGCGCATCTATGTCTACACCAACGATGGCGAGCTGACGGCGCTGGATCTCGAAGCGCCGTAAGCCACTGATCGAGCGCGCACGTCAGCCTGCCCCGCAATCTGCCATGCGCCTCGATCAGCCCTCGTCACGACAACGGCAGCCAGATGGCTGCCGTTGTCGTAATGCGCCATTGGTAGCAACTCCCTGTCAATGCTAGAATGCTGCCCCCGCTGATCAGGCCTGCCGCACGACGCAGCCATTGATTCAGCCACGAGATCTTTCCGCCGACAGTGCTAACCCCCTGTCGGCGGACCATACTGGATGCATGCGACGCCTGCGTCGTCATCCAGTGCCCCAAGTCCGATATCATCGCTATCGCCCTGCCTGCACAAGGTGCTTTCCAGCCATCATGGTTCGAAGCAGACCGTACGGGGCCGGCATCGATGCTATCCCTGCGAATGCTGTGAGATTCCATGAACCCCGTGATCGCCCTGGTCGGCCGCCCGAATGTCGGCAAGTCGACGCTATTCAATCGCCTCACCAAGACCCGTGACGCCCTGGTCGCCGACTTCCCGGGCCTGACCCGTGACCGCAAGTACGGCACCGGCAAGGTCGGCGGCAAGCCCTACACCGTCATCGACACCGGCGGCATCAGCGGTGACGAGGAAGGCATCGACCTGATGATGGCCGGCCAGTCACTGGCCGCCATCGACGAAGCCGACATCGTGCTGTTCATGGTCGATGCGCGCGCCGGTCTGAACATGGCGGATGAGGCCATCGCCAATCATCTGCGCGTCAATCAGAAGAAGACCTGGCTGGTGGTCAACAAGACCGACGGCATGGACGAGGAGATCGGCAAGTCCGACTTCTGGACCCTGGGTCTGGGTGACCCGCGCGCCATCGCCGCCGAGCATGGCCGCAACGTCACCACGCTATTGGAAGAGGTGCTCTCGCCCTACCCTGAAGTCGAGGAAGGCGAAGACGAGGACCTGCATCCGGAGCTGGATGACCGCGGCGTGCGCATCGGTATCATCGGTCGCCCGAACGTCGGCAAGTCGACACTGGTCAATCGCCTGCTGGGCGAGGAGCGCGTGGTCGTCTTTGACCAGGCCGGCACCACCACCGACGCCGTGGAGATTCCCTTCGAGCGTCGTGGCAAGCCGTATCTGCTGGTCGATACCGCCGGGATCCGTCGCCGCAAGAACGTGCGCGAAGTGGTGGAGAAGTTCTCCATCATCAAGACCCTGGAAGCGATCAAGAAGTGCAACGTCGCCGTGATGGTGCTCGATGCCCGTCAGGGACTGGTCGAGCAGGACCTGCACCTGCTGGACTTCGTGCTGACCAGCGGTCGCGCGCTGGTGCTGGTGGTCAACAAGTGGGATGGTCTGGAAAGCGAAGCCAAGGAGAAGATGCGCTCCGAGATCAAGCGTCGTCTGGGCTTTGCCGACTACGCTGACCTGCACTTCATCTCCGCGCTGCACGGCACTGCGGTGGGTGATCTCTACCCGTCCATCGACCGCGCCTTCGAAAGCGCCGTGGCCCGCTGGTCGACCAAGCGTCTGACCACCCTGCTGCAGGACGCCACCCAGGCGCACCAGCCGCCGATGGTCAACGGTCGTCGCATCAAGCTGCGCATGGCTCACCAGGGTGGTGCCAATCCGCCGCTGATCGTGGTGCACGGCAACCAGACCAACCGTCTGCCGGAAGCCTACAAGCGCTACCTGACCAACACCTTCCGCAAGGTGCTGAAGGTCAAGGGCACGCCGATGCGCTTCGAGTTCCGCTCCGGCGACAACCCCTTCGATGGAGCCCAGGGGGCTGATGACCGCGAGCGCGCGAAAGAGCGTTCACTGGCGCGCACCAAGGAAGCCCGCAAGGAACGCAAGCAGCGCCGTTGATGGCGTGAACTGCGCCTGTGCGTGATGGCAGGCCAGCGGATCTGATCCGCCAGCCTGCCCCATGAAAAAGCCGCCCCTGCAAATGACTGCAGAGGCGGCTTTTTCATGTCGTGAGTACTGATGTTTCAAGCACCTCAAGCACCGGGCTCACGCCTCCAGCGTCTTCTGCCCCGCCCACAGATTGGCGAACTGCCAGGCAGCACGCCCGCTACGCACACCCCGCTGGGTGGCATAGCGCAGCGCCTCTGCACGTGCGGCATCATCGAAACTTCCCACGCCAAGGCGCCACTCCACCCAGTGCTGGCAGGTCTCCAGGTAGGCATCCTGATTGAAGGGATGGAAGGCCAGCCACAGGCCGAAGCGGTCCGACAGCGAGATCTTCTCTTCCACCGCATCGCCATGATGCAGTTCGCCATCAACGATATGCGTGTCGTGATTGTCGCTCATGTGCTCCGGCAGCAGATGACGACGGTTGGAGGTAGCATACAGCAGCACGTTCTCCGGCGGCCCCGTCAGAGTGCCATCCAGCACGCTCTTGAGCGCCTTGTAGGCGTCATCGCTGCCCTCGAAGGACAGGTCATCACAGTAGACGATGAAGCGATGCGGTTGCTGGGCCAGCTCGGCGACCAGCGCCGGCAGTGCCGGCAGGTCGTGACGATCGATCTGGATCAACCGCAGGCCTTCACTGCCCAGAGTATTGAGCAGCGCACGTACCAGCGATGACTTGCCGGTGCCACGCGCGCCCCACAGCAGCGCATGGTTGGCCGGCTTGCCCGCGAGGAAGGCGCGGGTATTGGCCAGCAGCTCGCGCTTCTGGCGTGCGATGCCGAGCAGGTCCTCGAGTGTCAGGGCGTCACGCGGCGCGATCGGCGTCAGGCGCCCTCCCAGGGGGTGGCGGGTCCACAAGGCGGCGACATCGCGTGTCCAGTCCACTTCGACAGCCGTCGGCGGCAGCATCGGTTCGAGTCGGTCCAGCAGATGCGAGAGGCGGCGTTCAAACTCTGGTGACATGGTGATTCCCTGTCAGATACATGGGGCAAGGGCCGTGGCTGGCCCATCAGATCACGCCCAGTATCTCATGTCCGGCGGGGCCGTCTGGCCTGACGTTGCTGTGATCTCAGCAACGTATCATTTCGCTGACTGCACCACTGCGCCTATCCGGTTATGCTGTCTGCACGTTTCTTGCACGTTCAGCACCGCCTTGCCGTGCACTCGAAGGTTGTCATCGTCACCATTGCCAGGAGGCCTCAATGCCAGGATTGCTCGATCTCTCATCTCCCCGCGCCCTGCGTCGTCTGCTCCCGCTGGCGGCCCTTGCGGCGTCCGTCACCCTGAGTGCCTGCGCCAGTTCTCCTCTGGGCCGCAGCCAATTGACGCTCTATTCGGATCAGGAGCTGGAGAAGATGGGAGAAGCCAGTTTCAGCAAGTACCAACAGGAGCTGCCGGTGGTGGAAGGTCGTCAGGATGCCTACGTCAGCTGCGTGGCGGATGCGGTGACCGCCAAGGTACCCGCCAGCTATGGCATCAGCGGCTGGCAGGTCAAGGTATTCGAGGATGAGTCCGCCAATGCCTTCGCGTTGCCGGGCGGGTATATCGGTGTCAACACCGGACTGCTGGAGGTCGCCGAGAATCAGGATCAGCTGGCGACCGTCATCGGCCACGAGATCGCCCACGTGCTGGCGCGCCACGCCAACGAGCGCGTCTCGACCCAATCGCTGACCTCCGCCGGGCTGTCATTGACCCAGGCACTGGCCGGCCTCGAAGGTACCGGTGGCGATCAGCTCATGGGCCTGCTGGGCATGGGTGCGGAATATGGCGTGCTCAAGCCGTTCTCGCGCTCCCACGAGTCCGAAGCCGACCTGCTGGGACTGGACCTGATGGCCGAAGCCGGCTTCGATCCGCGCGCCAGCATCAAGCTGTGGGCCAACATGAACGCTGCCGGTGGCGCGCAACCGCCGGTGTGGATGTCGACGCACCCGAGTGATGAGCAGCGCATGGCGGCCCTCAACGAGCGCCTCGAGACCGCTCTACCGACCTATCAGCAGGCTCGCGCCGCCGGCGAGAAGCCCGACTGCGATCGACTGCGCTGACCCCGCCTGTGTGGCGTGGCTTAACCAGTCTCAGGTAACATACTCGCGCGGCCCCTGAAGAACCCGGGGCTGCGCGAGTGTGTGGCGCCCTCCATCCAGCTACCCGCCTTTTCCTTGTTTGCTACCCCCTCCCCGCCTCTTTCTGGTTGGCTCACGCTACTAGCCTTCTGATCCATCGCCCTGACAGCAAGAATGTAAAAAGACGCCGCGAAATGTGTCGATATCCGCGAATCATGTAACCGCATTGCTAATCTGGGATCACCTGCTCGACTTTGCACTGCTCATGCAGACACTTCATGCACAGCGGCACGAGCATATTCCCGACACTCGCTTGAGGATGGCTTACATGACTCGACACGCACTCATCATTGACGACGATCCGGATTTTCGTGAACTCATCAGCGGGCTGCTTTCCGCCCATGGTTTCGACTGCACGCAGAGCGAAGGGCTGCAGGACATCGCCTGCAATCCCGCCTGTCTGGAAACGGACCTCATCCTGGTGGACTACGAACTGGGCGACTTCACCGGCGATGATGTGCTCGGCTATCTGCGCGAACGCAATGTCGAGGCGGGCATCATCCTGATGAGCGCCTGTCACAACGACGACATGCAAGCAATGGTCGCCCGGGGCAAGCGCAGCGGCCTGGAGATGCTGGGCCAGCTCGGCAAGCCCTTCGACATCATGCACCTGGCCTCGCTGCTGGCAGAGCTGGACAAGCAACGCAATCCGCTGTCACTCGATGAACTGGATGATGCGCTGACCGAGCGCCAGCTGCACCTCGTCTACCAGCCCAAGATCGACCTCGCCAGTGGCCGGCTCAGCGGCGCGGAGGCTCTCGTGCGCTGGCAGCATCCTCTGCGCGGCATGGTCATGCCCAACCAGTTCATCGCCCTGGCGGAACGCAGCAACCGTATCGAGGCACTCACCTGGCAGGTGATCGAGCATGGCTTCCGCCAGCAGGGCCAATGGCAGTCCCAGGGACTCCACCTTGATCTCGCGCTCAACCTGTCACCGCAACTGCTGCGCACCCGCGACATGCTGAAGACGCTGGATGCGCTGGCCAGTCAGCACCATGTCGATCCGCACTCCATCACGCTGGAACTCACGGAGAGCTGCGGGATCGACTGCCTCACCTACGCTCGCCACCTGCTCAATGCCATTCGCGACCGCGGCTATCGCCTGGCGCTGGATGACTTCGGCACCGGTTTCTCCTCGATGATGCAGCTCTACAACCTGCCGTTCGACGAATTGAAGATCGACCAATGCTTCGTCGGGCGCAGCGACAGCCACCCGGAAGCGCGCGCCATCACCCGTACCATCGTCGAGCTAGGTCAGCGTCTGAATCTCGCCGTGGTCGGCGAAGGCATCGAGACCGCGGAACAGCGCGATTACCTCTGCGATACCCGCTGCAATATCGGCCAGGGCTATCTGTTCGCGCGCCCCATGCCCGTCAGCGACTTCAATGCCTGGAGCCGCTGCCCGCCCAGCGCCGTCAATGCACTCAGCCAGCGCCACGCCTCCGCAGTCCATTGAGGAGACTGGCGTCCCGCACAGCGCAGGACAGACAGTGGGAATGCCGCAACACCCCCACTACACAGACGCCACCCATGTCACCATGGGTGGCGTCTGTGTAGTGAAGGACAGGGTGAAGAAAGGGTGAAGAGAACGAGAGAAGGCGGGGACGGGAGAACAAGAGGGGCGGTAGTGAAATGCTGTCGGCTATCTATCACGCTATCTCGTTCCCATACCGTCAGGAGAACAAGTAGCCCTCTGCGAGGAGGCTGTCCCGCGTCGGCACACTCAAGGAGCGCAACGTGGCGACATAGTGGTGTACCTCAGGCAGGTCCTCGCTGATCACGGCCTCCTCCAGCGCCTTGGCGCCACTGGCTATGCCGCTGCACCCCAGCGAGGCTGACGCCCCTTTCAGGGAGTGTGCCTCACGCTTGAGCTCGGTGAGATCCATCTGCTTCAGCAAGGTCACCATCACGTCGAGGCGTCCTTCGAGTCGCGTCAGGTAATTGCTCAGCAGTCGTGAATAGGCCTCGCCACTCAGGGTCGTGAGCAGCTCCTGACAGATCGCGTGTTGCAGCAAGGAAGGCGCGGCATCGGGCAGGGCGCGCGCGGCTGAGTCGTCAGTTGCCACATCGAGCGCCGGAGACGGGTCGATCTGCGCGCTCTTATCATCCGCCGCTGTCGGTCTGAAGACATCATCGCCTGGCCCCTGCACGGCGGTAGACGGCTCGCCAGCCGGAGCCTCTGGCTTGTCTGGCTCAAGCGCCTCCTGCTGCGAATCAGACTTCTGTGAATCAGCCCTCTGTGACTCAGCCTCCTGTGAATCAGAGGCCTGGACCAGATACTGTTGCAGCACCCGATGCAGATCATCACGCGTGAAGGGTTTGTGCAGCACCCCCTGCATGCCGGCCTCGATGCAGCGGCGGGCATCTTCCTGCATCACGTTAGCGGTCATCGCGATGATCGGCAGACGAGCGCTGGCGGGTTGCTCGGACTCGTGCTGACGCCAGCGACGTGTCGTCTCGACGCCATCCAGTACCGGCATCTGCATGTCCATGAACACCAGGTCCACATCGTTACCAGCCTGCGCCAGCCATTCGAGTGCCTGTTCACCGTCCTCCACCACCGTGACCTGCTGCCCCAGATACTCGAGCATGGCCCGCGCCAGTGACTGATTGACCTCGTTGTCTTCCACCACCAGCACGCTTGCGTGGGACAAGGGTGTGTCTCCCACCGCCTGCTGCGGGCAAGCCTCGGCGGCGGTCAATACCGGCAGCGGCACGCGGCACCAGAAACGGCTGCCGAGCCCGAGATGACTCTCGACGCCGATCTCGCCGCCCATCGCCTCCACCAGTCGCTTGCAGATGGCAAGCCCGAGCCCGGTGCCTTCATGACGACGCGCAATCGAGGTATCCACCTGGGTGAAGGGGGCAAACAAGTGGCTCACCTGGTCGGCAGCGATCCCGCAACCGCTGTCGTGAACCTCGAAATGAAACATCTCGCCCTCTTCCAATGATGCCCTCAGCCGGATGGTCCCCTGGGGACAGAACTTGAAGGCGTTGTTGAGCAGATTGGTCAGTACCTGACGCAGGCGATTGACGTCCCCCTTAACCCAGACAGGCAGGTCATCGGTACGTTCTTCGAGGAAGATGCGCGAGCATCCCTTGCCGGCACTGCCTGTCTGGCGATGGTAATGCGCGGCCAGGGAATCGAGGAATTCGGGCAACGAGAAGCAGCGCGGATCCAGCTCCAGCTTGCCGGCTTCGATCTTGGAATAATCCAGCACATCATTGATGACGGCCTGCAGGCTCTCGGCACTCTGGCGCAGCATCGTCAGGTACTGCTGGCCACGCGGGGTCGAGACTTCCTCGCCGATGAGATCCGACACGCCGACCATGCCATTGAGCGGGGTGCGAATCTCATGGCTCATGATCGCCATGAATTCCGACTTGGCACGACTGGCCGCCTGCGCCAGCTGCACCATGCCATCCAGCTCTTGGGTACGCTCCTCCAGCTTGCGGGTCTTGGAGGCCCGCCCACGACTCTCGACGATCAGCGCGACCACCAGCACGATGCCGCTCAGGGTCATCAGCAGCACAAGCGACAGTGCGAGGGCATACAGGTTGAGAAGCTCCGTGCGCTCCTTGGTGCGCTGGATAGCGGCCTCCGCATTGATGTTCAGCAGCAACTCGCCGGTCTGCTCCTGTAGCGAGGCAAGCCGGCTGAGTATCTGCACATAGAGGGACGCATCACGCTCCTGACGACTCGCCAGGTCCATGATGGCGCTGTCCAGCACCTCGATTCTGGGCAGCATGGCCATCAGCTGGGAATGCAGATCAGGCATCCCCGCCAGCATGCTGCCCAGTTGGCCGCTCTGCAGCAGCTGCACCCGGCTATAGAGGATGTCGAGCCGCAACAGCAGCTCGCTGTCATCCATCAAAGCGGGCGGCGTCGGGGTCTTCTGTTCCTCGGCCATCACCATGCGCAGCTCGCGCACTTCCCTGTCGAACTGATAGACCGCCCAGATCAGATTCTCACGCAGCTTGTGCTCGAGTGCCTGCTGACGCTGATAGACCAGAACGCCAGTCACCAATGCCGAGACGAAGAACAACGTCGCGGCAATGGCGATGGCGGTTCTGAAATGCAGAGAACGAAGTGGATTCATGCACGGGCATCCTGCCAGAGCTCATGAAGTTGAGCGGTAAAAACGGGGTCAGCGTTCAATCTCAATGCGCTTCACCTGCCAGACAGAGCGGGTCATGATTTCCTCGTTGAGGAGATCCGGCTGCTCACTGAAGGGGTAGATGATGAAGATAGGACCATTGTCACGCACACGTAGTCGCTTGCCATCGACTTCCATGGCCAGTATCACCGGATGATCGAAATAGTCCTGCACTGGCGCGCTGGCGGCGTAGTCGTTGAGCGCCACGATACGCATGGTGCCATCCTCGACACCGACCGCCTCCATCAACGCCGAACCGAGCGGACCGCTGAAGCTCACTTCGCCGTCATGCCAGGGGGTGGTGGTCACGGTTTCCCGTTGCGTCAGCGCCATGAGCATGGCGCGATCGAAATGCGCCTCGCCTCCGGCATTGGAATGGGTGATATCACCGGTGACACGCAGCACCACCGGCCCCTGCGGCGCCTCCAGGGCCATGGCGAAAGGGGAAAACGACAGTGTCAGCAGCAGAAGCCAGTGGCGCATGCGAGGTAACGCCGTGGTGAGGCGTCGCAGGAGAATGAGAAGCGGCATGGGAAGACTCCAGGGGTCATGGACAACCATGGATGACGGCCGGAGGTTCACCGTCTCGTTTCATCCTCGCCATTCACGAGCCAGCAGCGGCACCGCGCCATGAAGCAGCGAGAGGGGATGAACACGAGTATATGTCGCCATCGTCATGCCAAACGTGAACCATTGTGACGCGGTCTCACGCAAGAGACGCGTAGACTGCTTGCGATACCCACGCGGGGAGGCAATGACATGCAAATCGGCATTCTGGAAGATGATCATGATCAACGTGATTACCTGACCCTGTGTCTCGAGGCCCAGGGACATGAGCTGGCAGGCTTCGAGCGCGCCAGCCAGTTGTTGCGCGCGCTGCGCGAGCGCAGCTTCGATCTGCTGATCATCGACTGGCAGCTGCCGGATGCCTGCGGCATGGAGCTGACGCGCACACTGCGCAGCGAGCACGGCTGGCGGGGGCTGATCCTGTTCATCACCGCAAGCCAGGGGGTGGAGGATGTCGTGCATGCGCTTCAGCACGGCGCCGATGACTTCCTGGCCAAGCCGATCCGCCCTGCCGAGCTGACGGCGCGTGTGGAAGCGCTGGGTAGGCGCTTCGTCACCTCCGACACCAATTACCTGCAGCCCAAGGTGGCCATCAGCGATCAATATCGGATCGAGCCGGATGAACACACCATCTGGTGCGGCGAGGAGCCGGTCGCCCTGACCCAGCGCGAATACCAGCTGGCCTCCCTGCTGCTGCGCCACGTCGGAGAGCTTTACTCACGCGCCTACCTGCTGGAGATGATCTGGGGGGTCAACGGGGATATCTCGACCCGTACGGTCGACACCCACGTCAGCCGCCTGCGGCGCAAGCTGGGGCTGGACGGCAGCCGTGGACTCAGGCTGAAAAGTGTCTATCAGTACGGATATCGACTCGAATCCTGTGCCACGACCCCCGCCAAGAGCAGCTGAGCGCCAATAGCGAGGCGTGAGCACGCTGGACCGTGGCCAACAAAAAGGAGCGGGGGACTCCATCGAGTCCCCCGCTCCTTTTTCATCGTCTGTCGTCTGGCTGACCATCTGAATCGACGTGCATCCCCGGCAAGGCACGGGGATCATCCCTCCGCCAGCATCCTGCGCAACATGTCCGCCACTGGCCCCGTCTCCGGGCGCTTGTGACGCCACAGGAAGTAGGACTCGGCCGCCTGCTCCACCAGCATGCCGAGTCCATCCTCGACCCGCGCCCCGCGCTCGCTGGCCCAACGCATGAAGACGGTCGGCTCGGCGGCATACATCATGTCGTAGGCGAGCGCCTGCGGAGAGAACAGCGAGTCCGGCAACGGCGGCAGCTCGCCGCCCAGCGATGCGCTGGTGCCATTGATGACCAGATCGAACTGGTCCTTGATGGCCGCATAGCTGCCACCGGACAGCTGGCAGCCTTCCCCCGCCAGATCGGCGAAGTCCTCGGCCAGCGCACTGGCCTTGGCGGCGGTGCGATTGGCGATCACCAATGCCGCCGGCTGCTTGGCCAGCAGAGGCTCCAGCACGCCACGCACGGCGCCACCCGCACCGAGAATCAGGATGCGCGCGCCCTTGAGCGGCGCCGCGAGACGCTCGAGGTCACGGGTCAGGCCGACCCCATCGGTGGTATCGCCGTACAGCTGGCCGGTCTTGCCGAGCATCAGCGTATTGACGGCACCGGCGCGACGGGCACGCGGACTCAGCACATCGACCAACCGGAAGGCCTGCTCCTTGAAGGGCATGGTGACATTCGCCCCCTGACCACCTTCAGCGACGAACTCGGCCCAACCGGCCGCGAAGTCATCGACCGGCGCCAGTCGTGCCTCATAGCTCAGGGAGTCCTTGAGCTGCTCAGCGAAGGAGCGATGAATCAACGGGGATTTCGAGTGGGCAATCGGGTTGCCGAATACAGCGTAACGGGACATCAGGACTCCGGGACAATCACAGAAAAGCGTCAGGTCAATGCGGCGATCAGGCCTCTTCGCCCAGCCAGTCGCGGGCATGCAGGAAGTCACGATACAGCACCGCTTCGGCACTGCCTTCCTCGGGCTCGTAGCCGTATTCCCAGTGCACTACCGGCGGCATCGACATCAGGATCGACTCGGTGCGTCCGCCGCTCTGCAGACCAAACAGCGTGCCGCGGTCCCAGACCAGGTTGAACTCCACGTAGCGCCCGCGACGATAGAGCTGGAAGTTGCGTTCACGCGCACCATAGGCCGTGTCGCGGCGGCGCTCGACGATGGGCAGATACGCCTCGAGGAAGCTGTCGCCGACGGATTGCTGGAAGGCGAAGCAGCGTTCGAAGCCCCACTCGTTGAGGTCATCGAAGAACAGGCCACCCACGCCCCGCGTCTCGTCGCGGTGCTTGAGGTAGAAGTACTCGTCACACCAGGCCTTGTAACGCGGATAGACATCACTGCCGAAGGCGATGCAGGCATCGTAGGCCGTCTGGTGCCAGTGACGCGCGTCTTCTTCATGCGGGTAGAACGGCGTCAGATCGTAGCCGCCCCCGAACCACCATACCGGCGCCTCACCCTCCTTCTCGGCGATGAAGAAGCGCACGTTGCCATGGCTGGTCGGCACGTGCGGGTTGTGCGGATGCAGCACCCAGCTGACCCCGACGGCATGGAAGCTGCGCCCGGCCAGTTCCGGACGCACCGCCGTCGCGGAAGCCGGCAATTCATGTCCGAAGACATGCGAGAAGTTGACGCCCCCCTTCTCGAATACGCCGCCATTCTCGATGACCCGTGAGCGACCGCCTCCACCCTCGGCACGCTCCCAGCTGTCTTCACGGAAACTTGCCTGGCCATCGCAGGCTTGCAGCGCCTCGCACAGGCGGTCTTGCAGATCGAGCAGGTAGACCTTGACGTCTTCGAGATTGGCGTGGGCCACGATGCCTCCGGTAACACGGGAATGAATGATGACGGGGCGACACCCGTCGTTGGCCGCTGCTGGCGGTGAACTGCCAGCTTACCGCGACACGCTGCGCTCGGCAGGTCGGAAAATGCCCCTCTTGGCCGCCTGGATGACGCGGCACTGATCTGGATCAACCCGAGCGACGATCCTGCTGCTCAGGCGCGCAGTACCTTGCCGGTCGCGAGATCACGAATGGTGCTGGGACGCGGATTGCCGCCGAGCGGCCCCTCGAGGATCACGTCATTGACCAGCGCGTCGCCGAAGGCGTCACGCACCTCGTCTGCGGTCATGGCAGGTGCCTCGCCGGCACGGTTGGCCGAGGTCGACACCAGCGGGCCGCCGAAGGCGGCGCACAATGCCTGGACCAGCGGATGATCGGTCACGCGCACGGCCAGACTGACGTGCTCACCGCGCAGCAAGGGGTGCGCACGGCCATTGTCAGGCACCAGCCAGGTATAGGGTCCCGGCCAGCTGGCCAGCAGCTGCTCACGCTGCTCGACGGTGACTCCCGCCAGCCAGGGTTCCAGCTGGGCGATATCACCGGCGATCAGGATCAAGCCCTTGGCGGCGTCGCGGGACTTGAGCTTGATCAGCCGAGCCAGGGCCTCACCATCGTCAGGATCACACCCCAGCCCCCAGACGGCCTCGGTGGGATAGGCAACGATGCCCCCATTGCGAAGACAGGCAGCGGCGCCGTCGAGGGCACGCTGATCCAGCGAAACATCACTGACATTCATGATCTGCTCGAACTCCTAGCTGCGGCAACACGATGGCGGCGATTCTAGCACGCTCACCGGCGCGAGACCGACGCTGCACATCGACGCAACACGACGTCGCGCCGGGGTGGCATAGGCGCACCGCCCGGTTCACGGCATGATGGAGGTGTCCATCGCCCTCAGGATATGGCAGAACTGACGCAAAGGCTTGTTTCGAAAGACTATCGAGGTCATTTGGACGCTTTGCTGGACAGTCTCCATCGCCAGGCCTGATGGCGTTTCACCCCGCTCTTCTTTCCTCTTTTCTTCAGACAAGGATGTGATTCATGCGCCGCGCTTTCTCACTGACGACCTCAGCCGCTCTCTTGCTGGCATTGGCTGGCTGCGCCAGCTCTGGCACCCAGGCGCCGACCGCCCCGGCACCACGCCCTGCCCCGCTGCAGGATGCCGCGGCGCAGGCGCCCTTGAGCGACCAGGCGATGTTGGCGACCCTGTGGATACAGCGCAGCGCGGAGTTTCATGCCCTGTCACTGCAAGCCTTCAACGTGGCCCACGACCGCCTGAATCTGGCGCTGGCACGTCGTCACGCAGAGGACAAGCCGCTGGCGGTGGTCGTCGATGTCGATGACACCGTGCTCGACACCACCAGCTACGGCGGCTGGGCACTGCGTGAAGGTCGTACCTACGACAGCCAGAGCTGGGCTGACTGGGTGGATGACGCCGTCTCCACGGCTTCACCGGGCGCCGTGGCGTTCCTCAACTACGCACACGAAAGCGGCGTCGATGTCTACTACATCACCAACCGCAAGGCGGCTGGCAAGCAGGCCACCATCGCCAATCTTGCCGCGCTGGGCTTCCCGCAGGCCAATGCCGAGCACGTGATGCCGCGCACCGACAGCTCCGACAAGACCGCGCGCCGCGCGCGGGTCACGGCCGAGCATGACATCGCGCTGCTGATGGGCGATAACCTCGGCGATTTCGATCAGGCCTTCCAGCAGTCCACCACCCGCGCACGCAATGCCGAGGTCGCCCGCCAGGCGGATCAGTTCGGCCGTCGTTTCGTGCTGTTGCCCAATCCGACCTACGGCGAGTGGGAAGGCGTGCTCTACGATGGCAACTGGAGTGCCAGTGAGCACGAGAAGCGCGCCATGCGTGATGCGGCGCTCAATGCCTGGCAGCCCGAGAGCGGCACGGTCAGCCAGGGCAAATGAGTTCAGGGTGCCGGCCTCTCGGATCATCACTGCCGGGCCGGCAACCTCAGGTCATCGATGTCAGAACGGCGACCTTGGCTCAGAACCTCAGAGCCGTTTCCAGCCACCCGGCGCCTGCATGACTCGTCCCTCGAGTTCCAGTTCCAGCAACTGCATGCTCAGCTCGCTGACCGAGGTGCCACTCAGCTCGACCAGCTTGTCCAGCGCCAGCGGCACCGCCCCCAGAAAGCACAACGGTGCCGCCTCCTGACTGACAGGGGGTGTGGCTGCCTGCGAGACTGGCATCTCGAGCGATGGCAGGGACAGTGACGATGCAGCGTCGCGGGTGGCTGAACGCGAGGTTGAGAGAGAGCCCGCAGAGGCGGCAGCGGGCTGCCTGGATGACGCCACCCGGGCCTGCGTTGACGGCGGCTCGGTCGAGTGCGCCGGCAGCAGATGCTCGAGTTCCGCCAGCATGTCATCGACATCGCGTACCAGCGTTGCCCCCTGACGAATCAGCTCCAGACAGCCGCTGGCAGTGATGTCATCGATGCGTCCCGGCAGCGCGAACACCTCGCGATTCTGCTCCATCGCCAACCGGGCACTGACCAGCGAGCCACTGCGCAGCGTGGCTTCGACTACCAGCACGCCAAGTGACAGGCCAGTGATCAGCCGATTGCGGCGTGGGAAATGACGCGCATGCGCGCCGGTGCCAGGCGGGTGCTCCGAGAGCAGCAGGCCGCCGCCCTCCAACAACCGTTGGCGAAGATGATGATGCTGAGCGGGATAGACCACATCGACCCCACAGCCAAGCACCGCCAACGTCGAGGGACTGGCCGCATAGTCGTGTGCGCCGAGGCGCGCTGACGCCGTGAGGGCCCCCTGATGCGCCGCGGCATCGACCCCCAGCGCCAGCCCACTGGCGACACTCCAGCCACGAGAAACCAGCTCAGCCGCGAAGTCATGCGCATGCCGAAGGCCTGCCTGGCTCGCCTTGCGCGCGCCGACGATAGCCAGCATGGGCAACTCAAGCAGCGACTGCCGCCCCAGCGCCCAGAGCGCCAACGGCGGGTCCGGCAGGGTATCAAGCATGGCGGGCCACTCGGGGTCAGCGGGGGTGAGCAGATGATAGCCCTGTGCCGGCGCATGCCAGGCAAGGTCTGTCATCACCTGCTGATAGAGCGGCGAGGATTCGGGGCGCTCGCACCACAGGCGCAGCGGTGCCGCGAGGCGTGGCGGCAATACGGCCAGCCAGCCCTGCGGCCAGTCGGCCCGCTCACGCAGCTTGGCCGCGGTATGCGTGCCAAAGCCCGGCAGGCGCGCCAGAAAGACGAAATCCGCCCGCGAGGGGCCGCGTTGTTCGACATCGATCGACACGCCACACCTCCCGAGCGGATTATTGACTCACCCTGGTTGTTCACTTCAGCACGACGAGTCGTTTCACCACGCCGAAGCTTGCGAGTGACAGGGAGCTTTCGATCAGCCGTGGGGCTCCAACAGCTTGTCACCGACGCTCAAGGGGCGTGCTGCCTGCATCACCAGCGCGTAGCTGACCTTGTCGTAGATACGAAATACCATCACCAGGCCACCTTCCTCACCGGGCAGGGTGATCGGCTCACCGGTGACGGGGTCGGTGATCGTCTCGCCACGGCGCTCGATACCGAAGACGTATCCCGGCTGGATGCCTTCTCGGCTGCCGCGATTGAGCGCCACGATGTCATTGCGACCGATGTTGCGCAGCCCATCAGGGGCCGCGAGGATGACGCCCCCCACATCTTCTTCGGGCGGCTGCGGCTGGAAGCTGGTGGTGATCGCACCACCGTCCGCCGGCAACAACAGATCACCATTGAGAATCTCGCGATTGGCCGACAGCACACGCAGCACGCCGATATCGCCTTCGCGACGCTCAAGCTTGATATCGCCGATGCTGATCATCTCCAGCCCCAGAAACTCCTGAGTGTCCGGATCCAGATAGCGCTGCCCCTTGCGGTAGACGCTGTAGGTGTCATTGGAGGACCAGTTGCCACGGGCGTAGATGGTATCGCCGGCACCGCTGATCAGGCGGGTGTCATCCCCGGCCACGATATAGGGCGCATCGGTGAGCAACGCCGGGTCAATCACGCGATGCTCTTTCAAGAAGGCCGAAATCTTCTCCAGCGGAATCGGTGGCACCGCCTCGCGCTTGGGAATCTTGCGAATCTGGGGAGACAGCTTGACGACACCGCCCTGGCCGCGCTCCAGACGCAGACGTGGTTCGCCATTCTCGTAGTACAGCGAGATGCGATCGCCCGGATAGATCAGGTGCGGATTCTTTATCTGCGGATTGGCGCGCCAGACTTCCGGCCACAGCCAGGGCTCACGCAGAAAACGCCCGGAGATGTCCCAGAGCGTATCGCCACGCACCACCACGTAGGTGGAAGGTACGTCATCACGCACGGTTGCTGCCTGTGCCAGCGACATCCCTGCGCTTGCCCCCAGCGTCGCCATGCCGAGGAGTGCCGTAAAGACGGCATTGCCGACCAGTCGTTTCATGCCCATTCCTGCGTCCCTTGCGTTATTGCCACCCATCGCTCGGTGGTGATGGTCTTGTTCTGAACTCCGCACCGCGCAGACCCGCTCTGCCCCGCGCCTGGTGGCTGCTGACCCCTGCCCATCGCCATGTCAGATCAATCCTGACTATTGCCGCGATAGTAGCAGCATTGACGGCATTCGGTTCCGTTCCTCGCTTGCGCACACTACAATATCAGGCAAATCCTTTCTGACAGCACAACGGTAATTACACCAGCCATGGCCAAACGCGAAATCCTTGAATTCCCTGATGAGCGTCTGCGCAACGTTGCCGCCCCGATCGACACGATCGACGCCGAGCTGCAGACCCTGATCGACGACATGATCGAGACCATGTATGACGCCCGCGGCATCGGCCTCGCCGCGTCACAGGTCGACGAGCATCGCCGTCTCATCGTCATCGACGTCAGCGAAGATCAGTCCCAGCCGCTGGTGCTGATCAACCCGGAATACACCCCGATCGGTGATGAACAGCAACCGATGCAGGAAGGCTGCCTGTCGATTCCTGAATATTATGCCGAAGTCCCGCGCTACCTGAAGGTACGGCTCAAGGCTCAGGACCGCAACGGCGATGCCTACGAACTGGAAGCCGATGGCCTGCTGGCACATTGCATCCAGCACGAGCACGATCACCTGCAAGGCAAGCTGTTCGTCGACTACCTCTCCCCGCTCAAGCGTGACCGAGTGATGAAGAAGATGCAGAAGCGTCACAAGCTGCAAGAAGCCTGATCCCTCACGCTCGGCCGCACGGCCGATATTGAGCGCATGGCGGCACCGCACGAAGGCCGAGGGCATCCCCTCGGCCTTCGTGCGGTTACTGGTCCATCAGCCGCGCCTGTCGCGCTGGCCGTCCTGCCGCAACCGTCAGCACCTTGAGCACGGCCGCCTCCGTGCTCCTACATGAGTCATAGCACATGTCGAAAGCCCTGCGCATCGCCTTTGCCGGCACCCCCGATTTCGCCGCCGAGTGTCTGTCCGCCCTGCTGGGCAGTCGCCACGAGATCATCAGTGTCCACACCCAGCCTGACCGCCCCTCCGGCCGTGGTCGCAAGCTGACCCCCGGCCCCGTCAAGCAGCTGGCACTCCAGCACGATATCCCTGTCCATCAGCCGCTCAACTTCAAGGACGAGGCCGATCGTCAGATTCTGCGCGACCTCGACGCCGACATCATGGTGGTGGTGGCCTACGGGCTGATCCTGCCGCAGGCGGTGCTCGACATCCCGCGTCTGGGCTGCCTGAACATCCACGCCTCTCTGCTGCCGCGCTGGCGCGGTGCCGCGCCGATCCAGCGTGCCATCGAAGCCGGTGACAGCGAATCCGGCGTCACCATCATGCAGATGGATGCCGGCCTGGATACCGGTGACATGCTGCTGATCCGCCGCACCCCGATCACCGCCAGCACCACTGGTGGCGAGTTGCACGATGCGCTGGCGGCCCAGGGTGGCGAGGCCATCGTCACGGCCCTCGACGCCATCGCCGCAGGCGACCTCCCCGCGACCCGCCAGCCGGAAGACGGCGTGACCTACGCCGCCAAGCTCTCCAAGGCCGAGGCCGAACTCGACTTCACCCGCCCCGCCGCCGAGCTGGACGCGCGCATCCGCGCCTTCAATCCGTGGCCGGTGGCCTGGACACGCCTTGAAGGCGAGCCGCTGCGCCTGTGGATGTCGCGCACCGGCGAGCAGCGCCTCACCGACAGCGTCACGCCCGGCACCCTGCTGGCACCCGGCAAGGATTGCCTGCGCATCGCCTGTGGCGACGGCCATGAGGTGCTCGAGATCACTCGTGCCCAGCTGCCCGGCGCCAAGCCGCTGTCCGTCAAGGACCTGCTCAATTCCCGTGCTGCGCGCTTCCCCGAGGGCCTCGTCCTCGGCGCAGATCACGCCCCTGATACCGATTCCCAGACCGAGACTTCCGCATGAGCCAGTCAGACAACCCGTCCTCCAAGGGCAACGGCAAGAAGCGCAACTCCCTGCCGCCGGCCCGCAGCAAGGGCGGCGCTCACAAGCATGGCGGCGCCCGTCGCAAGCCTGACAATGCACCGGCCTCGCCGGGCGCTGCGGTGCGTGTTGCCGCTGCGCGGACGCTGGCCCCGGTGCTGGCCGCGCGCACCTCACTGAACCTGGACAGCCTGCCGTCCGGCGTCGCCGGGCGTGACCAGGGGCTCTACAAGGCACTGTGCTTCGGCGTCTGCCGTCAGCTGCCGCGTCTGGATGCCTTGGCGGGCAAGCTGCTGAAGTCGTCCTTCAAGTCGCAGGATCAAGACATCCACGCCCTGCTGCTGCTCGGCCTCTATCAGCTGCTGTACATGCGCATCGCCCCGCACGCCGCCGTCGGTGAGACCGCTGGCGCCGCCCGTGGCCTCGGCAAGGGCTGGGCCACCGGCGTGCTCAACGCCTGTCTGCGTCGTTTCCAGCGTGAGCAGGAAGCGCTGGAAGCCGAGGTCGACAAGGACCCCGCCGTCGCCCTGTCCCATCCCCAGTGGCTGCTGGATACCTTCCAGCGCAACTGGCCGGACGACTGGCAGGCCATCGCCGAGGCCAACAATGCCCAGGCGCCGATGACCTTGCGCGTCAATGTCTCCGCCATCAGCCGCGACGACTACCTCGCCCAGCTGGCGGAAGCCGAGATCGAAGGCGTGGCCTGCCCCTTCGCCGAGCACGGCATCACCCTGACCAGCGCCTGCGACGTCAGCGCCCTGCCGGGCTTCGAGGAAGGTCTGGTCAGCGTGCAGGATGAAGCAGCACAGCTGGCCGGTCAGCTGCTGGCACCGGCCGTGACCGCCATCAACGCCGAAGGGGAAGGCGTGCGCCTGCTGGATGCCTGCACCGCGCCGGGCGGCAAGCTGGCGGACATGCTGGAACGCTTCCCGGGCCTGGACGCCACCGCCATCGACATCGACGGCGAGCGCCTCGAGCGCGTGGAAGAGACGCTGGAGCGTCTGGAGCTGGGTGCCGGCGTCGTGTGTGCCGATGCCAGCGAACGCGACTGGTGGGACGGCGAAGCCTTCGATGTCATCCTGCTCGACGCGCCCTGCTCCGGCAGTGGCGTCATCCGTCGTCACCCGGACATCAAGCTGCTGCGTCGCCCGAATGACATCGGCGATCTGGCACGCCTGCAGGGCAAGCTGCTGGCCAATCTGTGGGGCATGCTCAAGCCCGGCGGCACCCTGGTCTACGGCACCTGCTCCATCATCACCCAGGAAAACGCCCGCGTGATGGACCGCTTCCTGGCGGCGACGCCGGACGCCAAGGCCGAGACCATCAAGGCCGACTGGGGCCGTGTCTCCGGTGCTGGCCGCCAGATGCTGCCACAGGTCAATGGTCACGACGGCTTCTACCTGGCCCACATCACCAAGGCCAGCGCCTGATCACAGCCAGGTGAGCCGTGTCGGCGCGACGTCCGTGATGACATGAGACGCCACGCCTGACATTCCCGAACAGCCGCGCCCCGACTCTCGGGGCGCGGCTGTCTTCCGTCCTGGCACTGGTTTATCCTGTGCCGACTGAGCAACAGCGGACGAGCCGGACATGAAAATCATCATTCTGGGCGCAGGTCAGGTTGGCGGAACGCTCGCCGAACACCTGGCCCATGAAGAAAATGACATCACGGTGGTGGATACCGACAGCGAACGGCTGCGCGAGCTGCACAACCGACTCGACATCCGCACGGTCACGGGGCCGGCAAGCTATCCGCAGATCCTGCGGCAGGCGGGTGGCGAGGATGCCGACATGCTGATCGCGGTGACCAACTCTGACGAGGTCAACATGATCGCCTGTCAGATCGCCCATAGCCTGTTCCACACGCCGACCAAGATCGCGCGCGTGCGCTCGACCGCCTATCTGACCCGCAAGGGCCTGTTCTCGCATGACGCCATCCCGGTCGACGTGCTGATCAGCCCCGAGCAGGTGGTGACGGACCACATCCGCCGCCTGATCGAATATCCTGGCGCCTTGCAAGTGCTCGACTTCGCCAATGGCGTCGCCCAACTGGTCGCGGTCAAGGCCTATTACGGCGGGCCGCTGGTCGGTCAGGAGCTCGGTTTCCTGCGTCGCCACATGCCCAACGTGGATACCCGCGTCGCCGCCATCTATCGTCGCAACCGTCCGATCATCCCGCGCGGTGACACCGTGATCGAAGCCGATGACGAGGTGTTCTTCATCGCGGCACGCAAGGACATCCGCACCGTGATGGGCGAGCTGCGACGCGTCGATCGCAACTTCCGCCGGGTGGTGATCGCCGGTGGCGGCCATATCGGTGAGCGTCTGGCCGAGACGCTGGAGCACAGTCATCAGGTCAAGATCATCGAACACTCGCTGGCGCGTTGCACCGACCTTTCCGAGCGCCTCGATCGCACCGTGGTCCTGCACGGCAGCGCCACCTCCAAGCGTCTGCTGCTGGAGGAGAACATCGAGGATTGCGACATCTTCTGCGCGCTGACCAACGACGACGAGGTCAACATCATGTCGTCGATGCTGGCCAAGCGGCTCGGTGCCAAGAAGGTACTGACGCTGATCAACAACGCGGCCTACGTGGACCTGGTACAGGGCGGCGAGATCGACATCGCCATCTCGCCCCAGCAGGCGACCATCGGCGGCCTGCTGACCCACGTGCGCAAGGGTGACATCGTCAATGTCCACTCGCTGCGCCGTGGTGCGGCGGAGGCCATCGAGGCCATCGCCCACGGCGATGAGCGCTCCTCCAAGGTGGTAGGCCGGCGCATCGAGGATATCAACCTGCCGGAGGGCACCACCATCGGTGCCGTGGTACGCGGCAAGGAAGTGCTGGTGGCGCATCATGACCTGGTGGTGGAATCCAACGACCACGTCATCCTGTTCGTGGTCGACAAGCGTCGCATCCGCGAGGTGGAGCGTCTGTTCCAGGTCGGGTTGACCTTCTTCTGATGCCGGCCTCCATGACTTCCGCCCCGCGCCCGCCCCGAACGTCACTCGGCGGCTTCGCCACGCTGCGCCTCTCTCAGGGAGGCGCCGCATGAGCCTACGCGTGATCTCTCGCATCCTCGGTATCCTGCTGATGCTGTTCAGCCTGACGCTGGTGCCGCCAATGCTGATCTCGAGGGTCTTCGAGGACGACACCCTGAGCGCCTTCGCCGTGGCGATGGGCATCACCCTGCTGACCGGTTTCGCGCTGTTCTACCCCAATCGGCACGCCCGCAAGGAGCTGCGCAATCGCGATGGCTTCCTGATCACGGTGCTGTTCTGGACCGTGCTGGGCGCCTTCGGCTCGCTGCCCTTCCTGCTCGCCGAAGACCCGAACCTGACCATCATCGATGCCATGTTCGAGTCGTTCTCGGGGCTCACCACTACCGGCGCCACGGTGATGACGGGGCTCGATCTGCTGCCCCACTCCATCCTCTACTACCGCCAGCAGCTGCAATGGCTGGGCGGCATGGGGATCGTGGTGCTGGCGGTGGCGATCCTGCCGACACTCGGCATCGGCGGCATGCAGCTCTACCGCACCGAGATTCCCGGCCCGCTGAAGGATTCCAAGCTGACGCCGCGCATCACCGAGACGGCCAAGGCGCTGTGGTACATCTACGCTGCGCTGACGCTGGTGTGCTTCGCCAGTTACTGGGCGGCCGGCATGAGCTGGTTCGATGCTCTGGGCCACAGCTTCTCGACCGTCGCGGTCGGTGGCTTCTCGACTCATGACGCCAGCATCGGCTACTTCGATTCCGCCAGCATCGAGATGATCTGCGTGTTCTTCATGGTGGTGTCCTCGATCAGCTTCGGCCTGCACTTCGCCGCCTGGCGCGAGGGCCGCATCAGCCATTATCTGCGCGATCCGGAGACACGCTTCTTCCTGATCCTGCTGCTGATCCTGACCTGCGTCACCATCGCCGGCCTGCTGCTTACCGGCAGCTACGATGACAGCAAGGCGCTGCGCCACGGCCTGTTCGAGGCCGTCTCGGTGGCCACCACCACCGGCTTCGGCGTCGCCGATTTCACCGGCTGGCCGGGCGTCTTGCCGATGATGCTGTTCATCGCCGCCTTCATCGGCGCCTGCTCCGGGTCCGCCGGTGGCGGCATGAAGGTCATCCGCATCCTGCTGATCCTCAAGCAGGGCGTGCGCGAGATCCATCGTCTGATCCACCCCAATGCCATCCTGTCGGTCAAGGTCGGCAAGATGCGCATCTCCGAGGGCGTGGCTGAAGCGGTGTGGGGCTTCTTCTCCGTCTACCTGATGCTGTTCGTGCTGATGATGCTGGGCATGCTGGCCACCGGGCTTGACCAGGTGACGGCGTGGTCAGCGGTCGGCTCGGCGCTCAACAATCTGGGGCCGGGGCTGGGTGAGGTCGCGACCCACTACGGCGATATCCCGGGGGCCGCCAAGGGCATCCTGATTCTCGCCATGCTGCTGGGACGTCTGGAGATCTTCACCATCCTGGTGCTGTTCACGCCGGCCTTCTGGCGGCGCTGACAGCCGCGCAGATACCCCCCAACGCGCCGAGAGCATCACCTTGAACGCAAACGCCCCCGCCGGAGGACTCCGACGGGGGCGTTTCGTTGTGACGCTTCGACTATGACTCGCCGCTAGTGGCGTCACGGCGCGCCAGCAGGCGGCGCATCGGCGCGGTCGGCTCCAGCACGTAGTGGATGCGGCTGGCACGATAGCAATCGTTGAAGGCATCGAAGTAGTCATCCAGCACGCTGGCCGCGTCATCCTCCCCCGCCTGACGCAGCAGCTCCGCCGCCACTTCCGCCGTGCACAGGTGCGCCTCGGAAGCAGGCTTGCGCAGGTGATAGCGGGTCAGGCGCTGAGTGTGCAGCGGCAATACCGGCAGGTCGTCCAGGTAGGGGCTCTTGCGGAAGATGCGCCGCGCCTGACGCCAGGTGCCATCGAGCAGAATGAACACCGGAATGCGCGCCTCGCCACTGGCGGTGTGCGTCGCCACATCGGCGCCGACGCCGGCGATGGCGTTCACGTCGACCACGCGATCGGCGTAGTCGGGCTGGTCGTCCGGGAAGATGATGAAGGGCTGATAGCGCTCATCTTCCAGCAGCGCCAGCAGGCGCGGGTCCGGCTCGACGCGATACCAGCTGAAGACCTCGGTGCCCGCCAGCACATCCGAGATCAGGCGCCCGGTATTGGTCGGCTTGTAATGCTCCAGCGGGTGGGTGATCAGCCAGAACTTGATCCGCGACTCGGCGGTGACCTGATAGGGACACAGGCAATTGAGCCTGGGCAGGCGGCACGCCTCACAGCGAATCACCTGACTGCCGCGCGCCTTGAACTCGCGGCGCGGGTGCCGCCCGTGCCACGCCTCCGGCTCGCCACTGGGCAGCGTGGTGATGCCACTGCCTTCGCCTGGCGCGACGGTATCGATTGCCACAGCATCGGCATCGGTGCTGGAGGCGACAGCGGAAGCAGAGTGAGGCGCATAGGCGGCGATGTCGTCGCCATCAGCCGGCGGGGGGCGAGAATCACACATGATGAGCAGTCAGAACCAAAGAAAAAGGGACGCGCATTCTAGCATGCGCGTCCCTTTCTCCCATTCTTCTGTTCCGACTCAGGCTGCCGATTCGCGGGATCAGACCTCGTAGCGGTGCTTGCTGCCGGTCACGAACTTGGGCGGGCGACGCTTCCAGTAGCCTGCCAGCAGCGACCCCGAGACATTGTGCCAGATGGAGAAGATCGCCCCCGGCAGCGCCGCCGTGGCGGAGAAGAACTGACTGGCCAGTGACGCCGCCAGGCCGGAATTCTGCATGCCGACCTCGATGGCGATGGTGCGCGAAGTGCGTTCATCCAGTCCGAACAGGCGCGACAGGCCATAGCCGGCGCTCAGGCCGATGGCATTGTGTGCCACGACCGCCAGCGCGACCAGCGGGCCCAGCGTGGCGAGGCGCCCGACGTTGAGCGAGACCACGATGGCGATGATCAGCACGATGGCCAGCATGGCCAGACTCGCCAATGCCGACTCCCACTCGCGGATCAGGTCACGCGCGAAGTGATGCACGACCACGCCGAGCACGATGGGGGCGACCACCAGCTTGGCGATGCTCAGCAGCATGCCGCTGACCGGCACGTCGATATCGGTGCCCAGCAGCCACCAGGTCAGCAGCGGCGTCATCACGATGGAGAGCAGCGTCGAGGCCATGGTCATCGAGACCGATAGCGCCACGTGTCCGCCAGCCAGCCAGGTCATCACGTTGGAGGAGGTCCCCCCTGCCGTGGCGCCGACCAGCACCATGCCCACCGTCAGCGCCGGGTCCAGCCCCAGCAGACGCGCGATCAGGAAGGCGGCCAGCGGCATCACGCTGTACTGCAGCAAGAGCCCCAGCGCGATGGGCCCCGGTCGGCGCGCCACGCGCATGAAGTCGTCACGCGACAGGGTCAGGCCCATGGCGAACATGATCAGCGCCAGCAGAGGCTGAATGGTGTCCTTGAGCGCCACGAACGGCGTCGGAGCCACCACGGCGATGCCGGCAAAGACCAGCGCCCACAAGGGGAAGAAACGATTCAGCGTCTCGAACATGCTTTTCACTTTTCGGTCGCCCGGGGCATCGATTTCCCGGAAATTGCTGGCCCGCCTCCCATGGCAGGCCTGAAGGCGCGCATCATAACGTATCAGGCAGCCCCAGGTGGCCCTGATACAACCAATGGCGCACAAGGCGCGGTACTGCCTGCCCGGCACTTTCGGCCAGCGGCAGCACGCCGGGCTCGGCCAGTTCATCGGCATTCGGGTCGACCAGCACGATGGGGGCATCCAGCGGCGCTGCTGCATAGAGGTTGGACGCCGGCATGACCTTGAGCGAGGTGCCGACGATCAACAACAGGTCCGCCTCGGCGGCGATCTCCTCGGCGACCGCATAGAGCGGCACCGCCTCGCCGAACCACACCACGTCCGGACGCAGCTGACTGCCCTTGTCACACAGGTCGCCGAGGCGAATGCCACCACGCGGCAAGGGATAGCGCAGGCCGTGATCGACGCTGGAGCGCGCCTTGAGAATCTCGCCATGCAGATGCACGACCTCGCGTGAGCCCGCTCGCTCGTGGAGGTCATCGATGTTCTGGGTGATGACCGAGACGCGAAAGCCGTGCTGCTCAAGCTCCGCCAACGCTTTGTGGGCCGCGTTGGGCCTGGCGCGGCGTACCTGGGTGCGGCGGTCATCATAGAAGCGCAGCACCTGCTGGGGGTCACGTCGGAAGGCCTGCGGTGTCGCGATGTCTTCCAGACGATGCTCTTCCCACAGGCCATCCTCGGCGCGGAAGGTGCGCAGGCCGCTCTCGGCACTGATGCCGGCGCCACTCAACACGACCAGATGGCGTCCGTGACGTGCACCGGGGTCCTTGAAGCCTTCACTCATCTAGCACTCTCTCTGCCGTTGGACAGGATGGGCAGCGGGCATGGCGATCACATTCAGTCATCGATGAAGTCCTGACTGCGATCGACACCGAAGCGCCGCTTGTTGCGATAGGGATAGACATCGATCACGCGCCCTTGCGCGATGGCGTCCTGCAGGCCACGCCACCAGCTGGCCTGGAAGATCTCGGGATGCAGCTCGTAGAACAGCTTGCGCAGCTGGAGATCGGCAAACAGGAAGGGGCCGAACTCTTCGGGGAAGATGTCGTTGGGCCCCACCGAATACCAGGGCTCGCTGGCCAGTTCCTGCTCAGGGTAACGTGCCTCGGGAATCTCGCGGAAGTTGCACTCGGTCAGGTAGCTGATCTCGTCGTAGTCATAGAAGACCACCCGCCCGTGGCGCGTGACGCCGAAGTTCTTGAGCAACATGTCGCCGGGGAAGATGTCAGCGGCAGCCAACTGCTTGATCGCATTGCCATAATCATTGAGCACCGCGCGGGTTTCCTCGGCGTCACACTCCTCGAGATACAGGTTGAGCGGCGTCATCATGCGCTCGGTATAGCAGTGTCGGATCAGCACCTTGTTGCCGCGCAGGCTGATCGAGGAACTGCACACCTCCAGCAGCTCTTCAAGGCAGGCCGGGTCGAAGTGGTCCTTGCCGACGGTGAAGTTCGAGAATTCCTGCGTATCGGCCAGTCGCCCGACGCGATCATGGCGTTTCACCAGACGGTACTTCTCGCGCACCTGATCACGACTCATGTCCTTGCCGGGGGCGAAGCGGTCCTTGATCAGCTTGAACACCAGCCGGTAACTGGGCAGCACGAAGACCGCCATCACCATGCCGCGCACGCCGGGCGCGATGATGAACTGATCGGAGCGACTCGCCACATGCTGGTTGAGGCCGCGGAACAGCTCGGTCTTGCCATGCTTGTAGAAGCCGATGGCGGCGTACAGCTCGCCGATGGGCTTCTCGGGCATCAAGGTCTGCAGGAACCCGACCACCTCGCCGGGTACTTCGATCTCGACCTGAAAATAGGCCCGCGTGAAGGAGAAGATGATCGAGACCTCTTCCGGCTCGATGATCACGGTATCCAGATAGACACCATCTCGTTCGGTATGCAGCACCGGCAGCACAAGTGGCAGGGTCTGGCCGCCACCCTCGATGCGCCCGACCAGATAGGCCCCCTTGTTGCGATAGAAGACGCTGCGCAGCATCTCGAAGGCGGCGTCCGGCGCATCGCGCACCGCCTCAGGCAGCGTCGCGAGCAGCATCTCGGCGCCCAGCGTCACATCGCGCCCCTGGTGCTCGAAGGCGATCCCCAGCGGCGCCTCGTCGAGCACGGATTCGAGTGCCCCTGCCCAGTCACCCTCGACCGGAACGCGATGGCTGATGCTCAAGCCGGAATGGCGTGCCGGCCCCTGGCGGGATGGCGAGACGAACATCCAGTCATCGCGGATGTGGCGATGGGAAAATACGCTGCAGAAGATGGAGTTGTAGAAGGTCTCGGCCAGCTTGTAGTCGAGGCGTTGATCGATCAGGGCCATGTACTGCCGCTTGGCCTCGCCCCACAGGGTGCACTCGCACAGGCGCTCGGGCTCGAAGGCACGCTCCAGCCTCTCCATGGTGGCGGCGACCTTCTCGTCGTAGAGGTTGATGCGCGCGGCGGAAGCCTGCTGTGCCTCACGCCAGTCGGCCTCGATGAAGCGCCGCCGTGCGTCGCTGGAAATCTGCTTGAAGCGTGATCGATATTCATCGAAGCCATGCAGCACGGTCGCCGCCAGTCGCTGGCCCTGCTGGCCATTGCCGCGCTCGTCACTGTCCACATCATTGCCCATCGCCGCCTCCCTGCCCTTCAGTCACCTGACATGACCAAAGCATGCGGACTGTCGCGCCAGCAAGCGAGACGACAATGGTCGCGGGCCTTCAACCCTGACTCACGCTACGTGCATCATCCTCCAAGGTCGGGATGGCAACCTGGCGCCCGAAATGCAGAACGCCACCCCGCAAGCGAGGTGGCGCTCATGATGTCTGACGATGGCCAGGGGTGCGTGGCTTACAGCTCATGCCCCAGCGAGGCCGCCGAGTCGGCCAGCGGCTTGACGCGGCGCTCGGCCTCGAACAGATCATCAGCCATGCCGGCCTGCTCGGAATTCATGTCCAGCGCATCGATACGCGATGCCTGGAAGCGGTCACGCTGCTCGTCCAGGCCCGCGAAATCGAACAGGTCGCGGTCTGCCAGATGTGATGGCGCCACCGAGGTGACGGCATGGAACATGGTTTCCAGACGCCCCGGATATTGACGCTCCCAGTCCTGCAGCATCTCCTTGACCACCTGACGCTGCAGATTCTCCTGCGAGCCGCACAGGTTGCAGGGGATGATCGGGAATTCGCGGGCGTTGGAATAGGCCTCGATATCCGATTCACGACAGTAGGCCAGCGGACGGATCACGATATGGCGCTGGTCGTCGGAGAGCAGCTTGGGCGGCATCGTCTTGAGCTTGCCACCGAAGAACATGTTCAGGAACAGCGTCTCGAGGATGTCGTCGCGGTGGTGGCCGAGGGCGATCTTGGTCGCACCGATCTCGGTGGCGAAGCCATATAGAGAGCCGCGACGCAGGCGCGAGCACAGCCCGCAGGTCGTCTTGCCCTCCGGCACCTTCTCCTTGACGATGGAATAGGTGTCGCGCTCGAGGATGTGGTACTCGACGCCCACCGACTCGAGCCATGCCGGCAGCACATGTTCCGGGAAGCCTGGCTGCTTCTGATCGAGATTCACTGCCACCAGCGTGAACTGCACCGGCGCATTGCGCTGCAGGTTCATCAGGATATCCAGCATGGTGTAGGAATCCTTGCCCCCGGACAGGCACACCATCACCTTGTCACCATCACGGATCATGCCGTAATCGGTGATGGCGGTACCGACATTGCGCCGCAGGCGCTTCTGCAACTTGTTCAGTTCGCGCTTGGCAGTGGCCGCATCAGTGGGGCTGGACGAAAGCTCGCTATCGGGTGTGAACATGGGGCATCAGGCTGGCAGTTTGGAAGGGCGCACAGTCTAGCATTGGCCAGTAGACGGTCACAGAGGCAGCGTGCTTCAGGCGGGGGTGCCTGCCCCTGTCAGGCAAGGTGGCGTGACGCCGACGCAAGATACGCCAACGCCCGCAGTCAGCGGGCGTTGGCATGTGGCATGCGCCGTGGGGAAGCGCGGCGCTTGCAGGACGTCCGTGCAAGCTAGAAAAGGCGCAGACTAGAACGGGCACAAGCTAGAACAGACGCAGCACTTCCAGATAGCGAATCACCACCCCGCCCAGCATCACGAGGATACCGAAGCGTTGCAGTCTGAATTCAAGCGCAGTGAGCGCAAGCTTGCGAGACCAGAACATCAGCACACCGCGCATGTCCTGTGTCCGGCGAATATAGAGGCCGTAGGCAAACAGCACGATGGCCAGGCCGAGAATCAACAGCGTATTGGTCGCGATCAGCATGTCGCACCTCGTGGGCAAGTACCCCTGAGTCATAAGGAAGGCAATCGCGGGCGGATGCCTTATCTGAAGCCGGGCCCCGAGCAGATGCCCGGGGCCCGACAGTCATCACCTGGCGCAGTGATGACGATCCTGAAGAGAATGATTCCGTCCTCAGGCCTGACAGAGGCTGGCTGACAGCAGGTCCTTGTCACGCACGGCCTTTGCTCGCTGTCGCCGCTTCATTATGGTTATCAAAGCTGCTCGGTCTTGCATCCTGCATGGCTTGGCCGTCCTGCTGGCCGGTAGTGCACTGGCGTGTAATCAGAGTCGACCTCTCGCCGCAGCGGGCGTGTCGTATGGCAGCCAGTGTGGACAAAGGCAGTGAGCCGGGCCATTGGACATTCCGGCAACAGACCTTGGAATAATAGCCTTGAGGATGATGTCGGCTGATGAGACCTCTGATACCTGGCCTATAGGCCCCGCTCAGGCCTGGCTGGCCAGCGAGGGCGACAGCGGTGCCTGCATCAGGCGCTGCGCCATCAGCGCACTGGTCACGGCGTCCCCCAGCGCACTGTGGCGACCGATCACCGGCACGCCCAGGGCGTCAGCCATCGCCTCGAAACGCAGGTCCGGGGCGGCATCCGGCTGCTCATGCTTGCAGCGCCGAGCGTAATCGCGCGCCAGATCATGACGCTGGTTGGGCAGAGCAAAGCCGAAACGTGGCCGCAGGTGACGATTGATCACCGCGACATCGAAGTCGATGCACCAGCCCACCAGCGGGCGATTGCCGATGAACTCCAGCAGCTGCCGTAGTGCATCCCCCAGCGCTTCTCCACCATGCAGATCGATACCGCGCAGACGATGGATACGGATCGAGTCGCCCTGCAGACCTTGCGGGCATTGCAGGTAGAGCGACAACGCGCTGGAGGTATGGATATGGCGCGCATCGAAACGCACCGCCGCCAGCGAGACCAGCTCGGCGTGGCCGACATCGAGACTGGTGGTCTCGCAGTCCAGCGCCACACGCTCCCCGCCCCGCTCGGCGGCATGCCAGGGACGAAAGAGTTCGGCGAACTCGCCCTGCGCATGGCGACGACGATCACTGGCGCGTCTCAGTTGTTCGAACATGCCACCTCCCCTCGGCCATGAGGCCGGTTCAGTATTCCAGGTGATAACGATGTGACAGGCGCTGCTTGAAGTCCTTGACCCGACTCAGGGCATCTCGCAATAGATCACGCTCCAACGAGGACAGCGACTGGGTGATGATCAGGTTGCGACTCTTCGCCTCACGCGCCGCCGCGGTCGTGTCCTGGCCATCCTTTCGCGAGCCGCTGTGCCCGCCAGCGCCAGCCGCCGCGCCATGTTCATCCTCTTCCAGATGGCGCAGCTGCTGGCGCAGACGCAACTCGGCGAACAGCGACAGTGCCTCGGCAAGGTCGGCACTGTCGCTGGCCTCGATACGCCCATCACTGACCAGCGCCTCAAGCCGCGCGAAGGTGCCAGTGGCCATCACTCCACGTTCCAGCGCCATGGTGCGAACACCATGCACGATGGGGAAGATGCCGCCCTTCTTGATATCGATGCCGTGGCGCGGCGAGCGCAAGGAGCCGAACAGCGTCAGCGGAGTCGAGAAATGCAGCGCCGAGCGCGCGAAATGCGACAGCAGCAGCTCATCGCGCGTAGCGTGGCGCACCAGGTGTGCGCGCAAGCTGTCGACCAGCGTTTCATTGCCGCCGCTGGCACGCGCATCGAAGACGATGGCCAGATTCATCAGCGCCTCGCCATCGCGCCCGGCGCACCAGCGTGCGATCTTGCCGCGCCAGCGCGACTCGGTGGCGACCCACTCCGGATTGGAGACCATGATGTTGCCCGGGCATGGTGGATAGCCGAGACCCGCCAGGGCGTCACTGAAGCGCTGCAGGGTGTCCTCGTTTTCGGGCCACTGGTGGCCATCGGCGATGATCAGCCCATTGTCCTGATCGGTCTTGAGGATCTGTTCGCCGCGCCCTTCGCTGCCCATCAGCATCAGGCAACTCGAGGCCCGGTGCTCCTCCGCCACCAGCATGGCGAAGGTGCGCTCGATCAGGCGCCCGTTGAGCGCACTCAACAGCGCCATGGCATGGCGCATGTGGACTCCCTGCATCGCCAGCGCCCTGACCATTTCCGGCAGACGCGCGCTGGCCTGCTCAAGCGCCGCCATGTCAGAGGCGCGCTCGATCTCGAGACTCACCAGCTGACTGCGATTGGAGAAGAACCCCAGCACGTCGGTCAACTCGATGACCCCGACGACCGCCGCGTCAGGCGTCAGGCGCTCCTTGACCACGACCCGCGCGACCCGGTGGCGGGTCATCTGCACCAGCGCCTGGAACAGATACTCCTCCGCCGTGACCGCCACCAGCGCAAAGCTGCCCAGCGAGGCGAGCGGATGGCTGGGCGCCAAGCCCTGAATCACCAGCGCATTGAGCAGGTCCGTGCGTGTCACCACGCCCTGACGCCCCTCGACAGTGATGATCAGGCTGTCCGCCCCCGCCGTCTGCATGGCCTTGACGCCCTGCTCGATACTGGCGCTGGCCGCCAGCTTGAGCGGCGGACGCATGCAGTCCATCACCCGCGCCAGCATGAAGCCCGCCTGGTCGCGACTCGCCCCCTGACGGGTATCACGCTGCGCCGCCAGCAGCCGTGCCTTGTCACTCAGACTGTGCTGGAAGTACTCACCGAAGGCAGGACACTCCTCGCACAACGAGAAGAACAGCTTTGCGGGCAGCTGGTAGCACAGCGTCTCCTGCTCGCAGACGAAGCGGGTACGGCAATGGCCATTGAGCAGCGTCAGCGCCCCGAACAGGTCCCCCGCGGTGTAATGACCGATGCGCAGGCTGACCCAGGCATCCAGTCCCTCGCGCTGCGCCTTGTCGAGCGTGGCGGCGTCCGGCAGTGCCGAATCGGCGGCCAGTTCCGCCACCTCGCCCTTGTGAATGATGTAGACCGCCTCACCGACGGCCCCCGGCACCAGCGGCTGCGCCAGCGCCTCGAAATAGTGAAGGTCCACCCCTTCGGCCAGCTGTTGCCGAAGACGCTCATCCAGCAGGCTGAACGGCGGCTCCTCGAACGCGATATCCACCAGTGACGCTTGCATGACAGCGACTCCCCTCTGCGCACGCACCGCTGATCGATGCACGAGCCCTCAAACCACGAGGCCCCGCCTGCAGGTGCAAGACGGGGCTTCGGGAAACGGGGGCCTGCTCGCGCCGCTGCTGCGTGCTCGCGAACAGGCCCTGCTGCCTGAATCAGTGATCCACTGCTGTTCCGGCCCCGCGCGGAACACGAATGTCCTCGACGATATGCTGGATGTGCTCGGGCGGCGGCGGGGTCATCTTGCAGACGATGACCGCGACGACGAAGTTGAGCACCATGCCCAGCGAGCCGATCCCTTCCGGAGACACGCCCAGCAACCAGTTCTCGGCGCTGTTGAGTTCCGGCGAGATGAACTTGAAGTAGACGATATAGCTGAAGGTGAACACCAGGCCGACCAGCATGCCCGCGATGGCACCTTCCTTGTTCATGCGCTTGGAGAAGATCCCCAGCAGGATGACCGGGAAGAAGCTCGACGCCGCAAGCCCGAAGGCAAAGGCCACCACCTGCGCCACGAAGCCTGGCGGATTGATGCCGAAGTAACCGGCGATCACGATGGCCACGGCCGCCGCCATGCGTGCCGCCACCAGCTCCTGCTTCTCGCTGATATCAGGCTTGAAGGTCTTCTTGAGCAGGTCATGCGAGATGGCCGACGAGATGACCAGCAACAGACCGGCCGCCGTCGAGAGTGCTGCCGCCACCCCACCTGCCGCCACCAGCGCGATGACCCATGCCGGCAGGTTGCCGATCTCCGGGTTGGCCAGCACGATGATGTCGCGGTCAATGTAGACCTCGCTCTCGTTGTCGGTGGGCGTGTTGCTCACCAGACGCTGACCGTGCTCACCGCGTGCTGCCTGGCTGTCGGCGCTACCTTCATAGCTCGGCTTGCCCGCGAAGGGGTCACCGCCACGCATCTGGATGATGCCGTCGCCATTCTTGTCGACCCAGCCGATCAACCCGGTGTTCTCCCAGTTGTAGAACCAGCCCGGCAGCTCCTCATAGGCCGTCTCGTTGACGGTCTCGACCAGATTCACCCGCGCGAAGGCGCCAACGGCCGGCGCAGTGGTGTAGAGCAGTGCGATGAAGAACAGCGCCCAACCGGCGGAGATACGCGCATCCTTGACCGTCGGCACCGTGAAGAAGCGCACGATGACGTGGGGCAGGCCAGCGGTACCGCACATCAGCGCGGCGGTGATGAAGAAGACATCGATGGTGGATTTGGAACCCTCGGTGTACTCGCGGAAGCCGAGATCGGTCACCACCTGATCAAGCTTGTGCAACAGATAGACGCCAGTATCGTTGCCTTGTGCATCCACCAGGGTGCCGCCGAAGCCGGTCTGCGGCAGCACGTGCCCCGTCATCATGATCGACAGGAAGACCGCAGGTACCAGGAAGGCGAAGATCAGCACACAGTACTGGGCGACCTGGGTGTAGGTGATGCCCTTCATGCCGCCGAGTACCGCGTAGAAGAAGACGATCGCCATGCCGATCACCACGCCGACATTCACGTCCACCTCGAGGAAGCGCGCGAAGACGATGCCGGTGCCGCGCATCTGGCCGGCGACATAGGTGAAGGAAATGAAGATGACGCAGACCACCGCCACGGTACGCGCGACGCTGGAGTAGTAACGGTCACCGACGAAGTCAGGCACCGTGAACTTGCCGAACTTGCGCAGGTACGGCGCCAGCAGCATGGCCAGCAGGACGTAGCCACCGGTCCAGCCCATCAGGTAGACGGAGGCGTCATAGCCGACATAGGCGATGATGCCCGCCATCGAGATGAACGAGGCCGCCGACATCCAGTCAGCGGCGGTCGCTGCCCCGTTGGCGATGGGGTGAACGCCACCCCCGGCGACATAGAATTCCTTGGTGGAACCGGCTCGCGACCACACCGCGATCCCGATATAGAGCGCAAATGATGCGCCCACGAACAGATAGGTCAGCAGTTGAACATCCATTGGCAGTGTCCTTGGCGATGTCGATCATATTGTTCTTATTCACACAACGGCGCGTCACGACGAGCGGCCTGCGCCCGGCGTGTCACTGACTCATTGCTCGTGAACATCGAAGCGCTCATCGAGCTTGTTCATCGAACGGGCATACAGAATGATCAGTGCGAGGAAGAAGTAGATCGCTCCCTGTTGCGCAAACCAGAAGCCCAGCTTGAAACCGAAGAACTGGATGTTGTTCAACACGTCCACCAGCAATATCCCGCATCCATAGGACACCACGAACCAGACCACGAGATAGCCCATGATCAGTTTGATATTGGCGGACCAATACGCCTTGGCATTCGCTTCCTTCATGATGGTGTTCTCGCATTGTTATTGTGATTGGCGAAATGAAGTGATTGGCGATCCAGAGATCGATGATTATCCGTCAGCGGATGATCCTAGCTCAGAGGTTGATGGGTATTTCCTGTGCCTTTTCAGGCATGACAGGAAACTTGGCGACTCGAATCTGACAGTAGACAAGCCCCTGCAACGCTGCAGGCTGACTTTAGTCGAGAATGTTAGCCCGCCCTGATCAACCAATATCAAGACCGATACATATCATTATAAATCAACAGGTTGCTCCATATCCTAAAGGTGCAATCCCTTGGTCTATTGGCCAAATGGGCGAAGAATGATGGGCGGATCGATCGATATGTTCTGCGCAGGAGACTCGCCGATGACGAAGGATTGGCTCATCGTCCAGACGCCAGATGCGACGTCTTGAGTGCAGGGATTCAGGCATCTGCGTGTCAATGGAGAGTGAGATATGCCCGGCATGGCTGCCGGAGCGCGGCACCTGCCATCCACAGTGCTTGGGACTCGTGGCGGGGCTGCGTAGAATGGCGCTTCCAGAGAGGAGAGCGACATGTTCCAGGGTTGGTGGCTGATCGCAGTGGCACTCGCATATATCGCGGTGCTGTTCACGATTGCATGGCGGGGGGATCGCAACGCCAAGAAACACGGGTCGCCGAATCGGCGCCCAGCGGTCTACAGTCTGGGGCTTGCGGTCTACTGCACCAGCTGGACCTTCTACGGCAGCGTCGGGCAGGCCGCGACCAGCGGCTGGAGTTATCTGAGCATCTTCATCGGGCCGATTCTGGCCTGTCTGCTGTTCTGGCCGATTCTGCTCAAGATGATTCGGGTCGCCAAACGCCAGAACATCACCTCGATTGCCGACTTCATCGCCTCGCGCTACGGCAAGACGCAGTCGCTGGCGGTGTTCGCCTCGCTGGTGGCCCTGGTCGGCACCCTGCCCTACATCGCCTTGCAGCTGAAGGCCGTCTCGAGTGCCTATCAGGTACTCACCGACACCAGCGATGTCACGCGGACCGCCTGGCTGGGCGATACCGCCTTCTATGTCGCGGCGATCATGGCGCTGTTCGCCATCCTGTTCGGCACCCGCCACACCGACGCCACCGAGCACCATGTCGGTCTGTTGCAGGCGATCGCCTTCGAATCGCTGGTCAAGCTGGTCGCCTTCCTGACCCTGGGCGTCTATGTCACCTGGGGCATGTTCAATGGCCTGGGCGACCTGTTCACCAAGGCCGACACCTATCTGGAGCTGCAACAGCAGCTGGAGACCCAGACCTTCGGCACCGGCTTCTGGGCCCAGACCCTGCTGGCGATGCTGGCGATCTTCTGCCTGCCGCGCCAGTTCCACGTCGCGGTAGTCGAGAACACCCACCACGATGACGCGCGACGTGCGCGCTGGATGTTCCCGATCTATCTGGTCGCCATCTCCTTCTTCGTGCTGCCCATCGCCGCCGCGGGCCTGACGATGTTCCCCGATGGTTCGGTGTCACCGGACAGCTTCGTGCTGGCGCTGCCGATGGCAGCAGACCAGACCTGGCTGACCCTGCTGACCTTCATCGGCGGCTTCTCCGCCGCCACCGGCATGGTGATCGTCGCCGCCGTCGCGGTCTCGATCATGATCTCCAACGAGATCGTCATCCCGTTGTTGTTCCGCCTGCGCTGGTTCGATACCGAAGCCCGCGACTACAGCCATATCGTGTTGCTGGCGCGCCGCCTGACCATCGTGATGATCCTGGCGCTGGCCTACGGCTTCTATCTGCTGATCGCCGAATACAGCACTCTCTCGGCCATCGGCTTGCTGTCATTTGCCGCCGTCGCCCAGTTCGCGCCCTCGCTGATGGGTGGCCTCTACTGGAAGCGCGGCAATCGTCTCGGCGTCATCGTCGGCCTGAATGTCGGCTTCGCGGTCTGGGCCTGGACTCTGCTCGTGCCGGCACTGGCACAGGCGGGCCTGATGCCGGCCGAAATCGTCAATCAAGGGCCGCTGGGCATCGACTGGCTGTCGCCGCATGGCCTGTTCGGCTTCCGCTTCAATGACCCGCTGACCCACGGCGTGATGCTGTCGCTCGGCCTGAATCTGTTCTGCTACATCTTCGTCTCGCAGATGACGCCGCAGCGCGTGGTCGAGCGCATCCAGGCCTCGCTGTTCGTCGACAGTGTCGAGACCCGCCAGACCAGCGTCTCGCGCCCCTGGACCGGCTCCACCTCCGTCTCGGACCTGCGCGTCCTGTGCGAGCGCTTCCTCAGCCACGAGCAGGTCGAGCGCGCCTTCGAGGACTACGCGCGCCGCAGCGGCCAGCCGCTGGAGCTGCATGCACGCGCCTCCATCGACCTGATCCAGTTCACCGAACGCTTCCTGGCCTCGGTGCTCGGCGCCTCCTCGGCACGCATCGTCGTCAACTCGGCGCTGCAGGGTCGCGGCATCGGCATCTCGGATGTCATCTCCATCGTCGATGAAGCCTCGCAGGTGCTCGAATTCAACCGCGCCCTGCTGCAGGCGACCATCGAGAACATCCACCAGGGCATCAGCGTGGTCGACCAGCACATGCGCCTGGTGGTATGGAACCAGCGCTACCTGGACATGTTCCGCTTCCCTGACAACCTGATTCGGGTCGGCGCGCCCATCGATCGCATCTTCCGCTACAACGCCCACAACGGCGAATACGGCCCGGGCGACCCCGAAGAGCACGTCGACCAGCTGCTGGATGCCATCCGCAACGGCGAGCCGCACCGCTACGTGCGCTATCGCCAGGATGACAGCGTGATGGAGATCCAGGGCAACCCGATGCCCGGTGGCGGCTTCGTCTACACCTATCAGGACATCACCCAGCAGAAGCGCACCGAAGAGGCGTTGATCCGCTCGGAAAACAACATCCGCATCTACACCGACAACGTGCCGGCGCTGATCGCCTACTTCGACAAGGAGTGTCGCTACCTCTTCACCAACCGTGCCTATGAAGCGGTGATGGGCATCGACCGTACCGCCGTGATCGGCGAGCCCGCCGAAGAGGCGATGCCGGAAGACATCTATCGCCAGCGCGCACCGTGGATGACGCGCGCGCTGTCCGGTGAGCGCGTCTCCTTCGAGATCTCGCTGGAAGCCCCGGAAGGCGGCGTGCGCTACATGCTGGTCACCTATACGCCGCACTTCAGCACCAAGGGCAACATCCTCGGCTTCTTTGCGCTCTATCAGGACATCACCGAGCGACGCCTGGCGGAAATCGCCCTCAAGGAGACCAACGAGAACCTGGAGGAGCGCGTGCGCGTGCGTACCCAGGAACTGTCGCAGGTCAACGAGGCCCTACGTACCGAGAACCGCGTGCGCGCCGAGGCCGAGCAGGCACTGCGTCAGGCCAAGCAGCTGGCCGAGGATGCCAACGCCTCCAAGACACGCTTCCTGGCCGCGGCCAGCCACGACCTGCTGCAGCCACTGAATGCGGCGCGTCTGTTCACCTCCGCCCTCGCCCAGCAGGTCGAAGGCGAGATGAAGACCACCACCAACCACATCGACAACTCGCTGCAGGCCGCCGAGGAACTGCTCAGCACCCTGCTCGACATCTCCAAGCTGGATGCCGGGGCGCTGGCACCACGCCGCAGCGTGTTCCGCCTCTCCGACATCCTCAAGCCGCTCAAGGCCGAGTTCGAGGTGATGGCGGAAGACCGCGGGCTGGACCTGAAAGTGGTGATGACGCAGCTGGCGGTGGATTCCGACGGCCAGATGCTCAGACGCATCGTGCAGAACTTCCTTTCCAACGCGGTGCGCTATACCCGCCAGGGCCATGTGCTGCTGGGCTGTCGCCGCCTGGGTGATCGCATTCGCATCGAGGTCTGGGACACCGGACCCGGCATTCCCGAGTCGAAGCTGACCGAGATCTTCCAGGAATTCCGGCGTCTCGATCAGACCGAGCGTCACAAGGAGAGCGAGAAGGGCCTCGGCCTGGGACTGTCGATCGCCGAACGCATGAGCCGGGTGCTCGACCACCCGATCACGGTGCGCAGCTGGGTCGGCATCGGCACCGTCTTCGCCGTCAGCGTGCCGATCAGCAAGGAGCTGCCGGCGGCCGAGCTGCCGGATGCCATCCCGGCTCGCAAGCGCGCCGGCAACAAGCTGACCGGCACTCGCGTCCTGTGCATCGACAACGAGAGCCTGATTCTCGAGGGCATGAAGGCGATGTTGTCCGGCTGGGGGTGCGAGGTATTCACGGCGACCTCGATCGGCGGCGCCAAGTCGGTAATCCGCAATCTGGATGGTGATCCGGACGCCATCCTCGCCGACTACCACCTCGACAACGAGGTGACCGGCCTGATGGCGCTGGATGCGCTGGATGAACGTCTGGCGGGCTCGGTGCCGGGCATCGTGATCACCGCCGACCGCACCGATGAGGTCGCCGAGGAAGTGCGCCGTGCGGGCTATCATCTGCTGCTCAAGCCGGTGCGACCCGCCGCGCTGCGTGCGCTGCTGACGCGCACCCTGCAGGCCAACCGCGCCGAGAAGCACACCAGTGGCGCGAGTGATGCCCCCGACGCCGCGACGGATGACCCAGCCTCCTGATCAGGTGGGCTGGCCTGTCGCTCTTTCGACCTTCAGCTCTTTCATCCTCTAGCTCTTTAGCCCGCTAGCCCTTTCATCCATGACGCAAAAAGCCCGCCCTGTCAGCGACAGGGCGGGCTTTTTGTGGCTTGAAGGCGCGACTCTCGTGAAGAGCCTCAGCTCAAGCGCTGACGCAGGATCAGGAGCGGACTTTCGGCGGCTCGACTTCCAGACGCTGGGCCGCGATGACGGCCTGGGTGCGCGAATGCACGCCCAGCTTGCGCAGAATGGCGGTCACGTGGGCCTTGATGGTGGCCTCGGACACATTCAGCTCATAGGCGATCTGCTTGTTGAGCAGACCTTCCGTCAGCATGTTGAGCACGCGGAACTGCTGCGGCGTCAGTGACGCGATCGCCTCGGCGAAGCGCGATTCATCTTCGGAAGACTCGCCCATGGCCTCGGCGATGTCCGTCGGCAGCCAGACCTCACCTTCGAGGATCTCGCCGATGGCTTCGGCGATGACATCCAGGCTGGCGGACTTGGGAATGAAGCCGGAGGCGCCATAATCGATGGCGCGGCGCACCACGTAAGGCTCCTCGCTACCGGACACGACCGCCACCGGGATGTCCGGTGTCTGGCCACGCAACTGGATCAGACCGGAGAAGCCGTGGGCTCCCGGCATGTGCAGGTCCAACAGGATCAGGTCGGCATCGGGATGGCGGGCAACGACTTCGTTGGTCGCTTCCATGCTGTCAGCCTCGACGATCTCCGCCTGAGAGGCGACTTGTCTAAGCGCCTGGGTCAGTGCGGCACGAAAGAGCGGGTGATCGTCTGCAACGATGAACTTCTGGGCAAAGGCCATTGAGTCTCCTCCAAAACCCCGATGGTGATCATCACCGACCTTCCTGGCCGGTCAACAATCGCCGTTATTTTCTGGCATGTTACCCCATAAAACGTGCGTTTAACAAAGCAGCCCACCATCGGAAGATGTACTGATGTTTCGCTCGGGGAACACGAGTATCGCACGGATTGATGCCCGGCGAGCGAACAATCCGTGCGCTGATTCTGACAGCATCCTGGGGATGGTGAGTCAGACAACCCTACCCGCAACGCGACTGGCATGCCAGCCGATCAATGCGACACCGGAAATCAGCACGAAGCCGATCAGACTGGCGATATCCGGCACCTCCCCCCAGATCGCCCAGCCCGCCAATGCCGAAAACACGATGGTCAGATAGGAATAGATCGACACTTCCCCCGCCGGCGCGAGGCGATAGGCGGTGGTCATCAGAATCTGACCGCCGGCCGCAAAGATGCCGATACCCAGCAAGGCCAGCGCCTGAGGACCGCTCGGCATCACCGGATTCATCAACATCGGCACCAATGTCACCACGCTGGAGACCAGCGAGAAATGCAGCACGATGGTCGCCGAGGCCTCGCGCCCTCTCATCGCACGGATGAGCGTATAGGCCGCCCCCGCCAGCATTGCCGAACCCAACCCGACCATGGCGGGCAACAATGCCTCCACGCCGCCCTCAGCAAATGCCAGTTGCGGCTTGATGACCAGCGCCGCGCCAGAGAAGGCCACCAGCATGCCGACCAGCCGCCAGCCACCAAGGCGCTCGGCCAGGAAGAGGCCGGCGAACAGGCTGACGAAGAACGGTGATAGCTTATTCAGAATAGTCGCATCTGCCAGCAGCAGGTGATCGATGGCGTAGAAGAAACTCATCACGCCGCCAAGCCCGATCAGTGACCGCGCCATCAGCATCGGCTGGTGATGCCAATGGCCCAGCAGACGCGCGCCCGCCATGCGCACCATCACCACCGCCACGCCGAGACTGACCAGGTTGCGCACGAAGACCTTCTCGAACAGCGGCAGGTCGCCGCTCAGCTTGACCATCGCTCCCATCAGCGCGAACGAGATCGCCGACAGGCACATCAGGACGACGGCGCGAGGACGATTCTCGCCCTCATGGGATGACGACGCGACGGGAGAACTGGCTGGCTGAGAGGCGGGGCAGGATGCATCCGACTTGCCTGCTGACATGGGGGCGGCCTTGATCTTGAATTGATGGGGGAAATGCGCAGCGAGGCGCGAACGGCCTCCGCTGACACATGCGCTGCCGCGTCATTATCAAGCCAGCGCCTCCCAGATGGCCAACCTTTCACGTCTCGCACGGCGCAAAAGCGCGGGCTATGAAAGTGAACTGGCCGATCCCCACAGGCAGACATGAATAGACAGACGCGCACAAAAAAGCGCGGGAGCCAGGCTCCCGCGCTTCGCTGTCGCTGCGTGTCTTGTCAGGCCTCGATGACCGTCACCCGACGCGTTCAGCGGTTGGCGCGCTGCTCGATCAGGTCGTCCACCACTGACGGGTCCGCCAGGGTCGAGGTATCGCCGAGGCCGTCGGTTTCGTTGGCGGCGATCTTCCTGAGAATGCGGCGCATGATCTTGCCGGAACGCGTCTTGGGCAGCCCCGGCGCCCACTGGATGACATCCGGCGAGGCGATCGGGCCGATGTCCTTGCGTACCCATTGGGTCAGCGTCTTCTTGAGCTCATCACTGGCTTCGATGCCGTCGTTGAGCGTCACGTAGATGTAGATGCCCTGGCCCTTGATGTCGTGCGGATAACCCACCACCGCCGCCTCCGCGACCGCCTCATGCGCCACCAGCGAGGACTCGATCTCGGCGGTGCCCATGCGGTGGCCAGAGACGTTGAGCACATCATCCACGCGTCCGGTGATCCAGTAGTAACCATCCTCGTCACGACGACAGCCATCGCCGGTGAAGTACATGCCCGCATAGGTGGAGAAGTAGGTCTGCACGTAGCGTTCGTGATTGCCCCAGATCGAGCGTGCCTGCCCCGGCCAGCTGTCGAGAATCACCAGGTTGCCTTCGGTGGCGCCCTCGAGGATATTGCCCTCGTTGTCCACCAGCGCCGGCTGCACACCGAAGAACGGCAGCGTGGCGGAGCCAGGCTTGAGATCGGTCGCGCCCGGCAGCGGCGCGATCATGATGCCGCCGGTCTCGGTCTGCCACCAGGTGTCCACCAGCGGGCAATTGCCATTGCCGATCACGCGGTGGAACCACTCCCAGGCCTCGGGGTTGATCGGCTCGCCCACCGAGCCGAGCAGTCGCAGACTCGTGCGCGAGCTTGAGTCCATCACGCTGTCACCGTGTGCCATCAGCGCGCGCACGGCGGTCGGGGCGGTATAGAGAATGTTGACCTGGTGCTTGTCGACGATCTCGCCGATGCGCCCGTGGGTCGGATAGCTGGGCACGCCCTCGAACATCAGCGTGGTCGCGCCATTGGCCAGCGGTCCGTAGACGATGTAGCTGTGGCCCGTCACCCAGCCGACATCCGCCGTGCACCAGTAGATATCGCCATCGTGATAATCGAACACGTAACGATGGGTCATCGCGGCATAGAGCAGATAACCGCCCGTAGTGTGCTTCAGACCCTTGGGCGTGCCGGTGGAACCGGAGGTGTAGAGGATGAACAGCGGGTCTTCCGCGCCCATCGCCTCGGCCGGACAGTCACTGGACTGACGGTCCACCAGCTCATGGAACCAGGCATCGCGGCTGCCCCAGCTCACCTCACCGCCGGTACGCCGCACCACCAGCACGTGGTCGACACAGTCGGTGCCATCACGCTCCAGCGCCTCATCGACGTTTTCCTTGAGCGGCACGCGCTTGCCACCCCGCAGTGACTCATCGGCGGTGATCACGATGCGCGAGCTGGAATCGACGATACGCCCCGCCAGCGCGTCCGGCGAGAAGCCACCGAACACCACCGAGTGCACGGCACCGATGCGCGTACAGGCCAGCATCGCCATCGCGGCTTCGGGAATCATCGGCATGTACAGCGTGACCACATCGCCCCGCTTGACGCCCAGTTCCTTGAGGCCATTGGCAAACTGGCTGACACGCGCGTGCAGCTCGCGATAGGTGATCGACTGGGACTCGTTCGGGTCATCCCCTTCCCAGATGATGGCGACCTGATCGCCACGCTCGGCCAGATGGCGATCGAGACAGTTGTGCGCCACGTTGAGCTTGCCGTCCTCGAACCAGCGCACATCGACATCACCGGGACCGAAGTTGGTATTGCGGATCACCGATGGCGCATCGAACCAGTCCAGTGACTGGGCCTGCTCAGCCCAGAATGTCTCCGGCGCCTCGACGGACTGCTGATACATGGCCTGATAACGCTCGCGGTCTGCCCAGGCGTGGGCGGCGACATCGGGAGTGACCGGATGAACCTTGGCATGTTCGCTCATGTGGCGTGACCTCTGACGGATTGGCTGGCGACTCGCTGTCCCACGCGGCATGCGTGAAGCGCAAGCGAGCCGAGGCAAGTCCATTTCAGCTTAAACCCAAGCATGGGGGGGCCACACACTAGACCTTGGTAGATAAATTTTTGTTAATTATTTCAACTGTTTATCAACAAATTACACCAAGGTCACAGCGACGTTCGGAGGACAGAAACCGCCTGAAAAGACACCTTCTGGCACGACTCGCACTTTGCAATGACGCCCTGGCGAGCGAAATGCGCGTCAACGCGCAGTCGACGTATTGCGCGCCGGGTCATTCAATGGCCCGCTCAATTCCTGGCCACAGCGTCGACAGCGATAGCGGTGACCGCGCTGGGCATTGGCATGGCGTCGCGAGCTGAAATAGTGCGCGGTATCGCAGCCACAACCATAGGCCCAGGGCGTCGGGCTGGCAGTCGAGACATCCATGCGATGCGTCACCTCCGGCGGGATGCCGTAGAGGTTGGTCATCACCTGCTGCCACTCGGGGCCATGCGGTTTGACGCGTGTCTTGCCGGCGCGCTCGACCACCTCCATCACCACCCAGTGCGCGACCTCATGAGGGACGGTCTGGCTGAGGAAGTGATGGCGGTTCTCGCTGAGCAGTTGCCAATTGAAGCGCAGCCGCTGGCGCGCCGAATCCGCCGTGCCCGCCGTGCGCCCCTTGAGGCGGCAGGAGACCGATGGCATGCGCAGCTCTGGGAACAGGACACGCGCGCGTGCCAGACATGCCAGTACCTGCGCCTCCAGCGTCGCGTGCAGGGCAGGCGCCGTCAGCGCCTCGAGCGCCGCGGCATCGGCCAGCGGCAGCGGCGTCGCGGGGGTCTCCCCCAGGCAGGCCAGGGCATGATCGGGCGCAAAGCGGTGACGGCTGACGACACGACGAGTGGATGATGACATGACACGATGACCAGACAGCAGAGCGATGGAACGGATGAGCTGATGATGAGCGAGCGTACCACTCCTCGAGGCGTGAAATGATACACTAGCGCCATTCACGTCTGCCCGGTTCACCCTGGTAGCCAGGCAGCACTGTTCGACTTCTCCCCCTTATCGCACGTGAGACTCCCCCATGGCCGAGCCTGTCCAGACCCAGCCGCTGCTGGATGATGAATCCCTCGACATCCTCGACGAATTCCTCGAGTCCGACATCGTCGGCCCGGAAGCTCTCGATATCATCAGTGCGCATGGCTTCATGCTGGCACTGGCCATCGCGCCGCGCGAAGTGCCCTCCAGCCTGTGGCTGCCGGAACTCTTCCAGGGACAGCCAAGCTATGAAAGCCCGCAGCAGGAAGCGGAAGTCGTCTCCCTGTTCGAGCAGATGCGCGCCAACGCCATCGATGCCCTCGAGCACGGCGTGCTGCCGGAACTGCTGTTCGAGCTGGAGCTGGGCGGTGCCGACCCGGTCGAGACGCCGATCGGCGACTGGTGTGCCGGCTTCATGGAAGGCGTGTTCATGGACGAGGAGGCCTGGTTCGGCTCCCAGGAAGAGGCGGCCGCCGAACTGCTGCTGCCGTTCATGGCCATCTCCGGCGTGTTCGACGATGAAGACCCGGAGATCGGTGAGCTGATTGCCGACCCGATCGGTGCCCAGCGCTTCGTCAACCAGCTGCCGGAACTGCTGCTGGATCTCTACCTGCTCTACCGTGTCCCGCCGGAGAGCCCCAAGCCGTCGCCGCGTCGCAAGGGGTCCGCCGCACCGGGCGCAGCCGGTATTCCGCGTAACAAGCATGCCGGCAACAAGGGCGCTGGCAAGGGTGGCAACAAGAGCGGTGGCAAGGGCGGCGGCAAGAAACGCTGAGCCCGCCATGGTGCTTTTCGCCAAGCAGCCTTGAAAACGACAACGCCGGACGACCTCATGGGGCGTCCGGCGTTGTCGTTTCAACAAGCCGCGTCTGTTGAAACAGCTGAGAGCCGCTTAGCGCAGCCGCGTCACCAGGCTATCCAGGGTGCCATAGCCCCACTCGCGACAGCGCTGCATCAGCGGCCGACGCTGCCAGGCGGCCTGGGTGATCTCGACACTGTGGGCGAAGTGATGCTCGAACAGCGTGGCGACGTCGGCGGCGAAGCGATGGTCCTGTACCTCCTGATTGGCCTCCAGATTCCACTGCAGGCTCCAATGATCGAAGTTGCACGATCCCAGCGTCACCCAATCATCCGCCAGCGAGAACTTGGCGTGCAGAAAGCGTGGCTGGAATTCATGGATGCGCACGCCCGCCTTGAGCAGCCCGGCATAGAAGCGTTGTCCCGCCGAGCGCACGCCCGGGTGATCATGATATTGGCCGGCGATCAGCAACCGGACATCGACACCCCGGCGCGCCGCACGCTTGAGACGCCGCCGCATGCTGAAGGTCGGCACGAAGTATGGCGTGCAGATCCACAGCCGCTTGCGTGAGCTGCTGGCCTGATGCTGCAGGGAATGACGGATGGCCTGATAGCGGAAACCATGCCCCCAGACCACCCGGCCACGCATGCTCAGATAGCCCTCGACCCGGCACGCACGCACATTGATGCTGCGCACCGCCAGTCGGCTGCCATGGCCACGACTGGCCGCGGAGTCCCACACGCGTGCGAACAGGCGCACCCAGTCACTGATGCACGGCCCTTCGATGCGTATCGCGACTTCCGACCAGGCTTCGGCGAAGACATCCACCGCACCGAAGCCGCCGGTAAACCCCACCTCCCCGTCAACCACCAAAAGCTTGCGATGGTCACGTGTCAGATTGCGCCCCAGCCGCCACCAGGAGAGCGGATTGTAGATCCGCAGCTGGATGTCCGCCTCGATCATGCGCTGGCGGTCAGCTTCCTCAAGGCCCAGCGAGCCGAAGCCATCCAGCAGCACCAGCACCGTCACGCCGCGGCGGCGCGCGCCACATAGGGCATCGATCAGTACGCGACTGAGGTGGCCGCTCTCGGCCAGATACAGCTCCAGCAGGATGGAATGGCGCGCGGACTCCACCGCCTCCAGCATGCTGGGCAGAAAACGCGCGCCTTCCGGCAGCAAGGTGAATCGATTGCCTGATCGCCACATTCCCAGCATGCCTTGCCTCCCGTCATTCCCCTGCACGGCACGATGCCCATGTCGGTGCCCATGACGGTGCACCGCCAGATGCTGCCACTGTGCGCTCTGTCATTACGTACCCTGCCACGGCGTCTGCGGGCAGAATGCGTATAATGTTCAATATCATGCTCGCGCTGAGCACTACCAGCCAGACCATGAAAACGTCGCAATCAACCCTCATTCATCGTCCCGATGCTTTATTCGTGAACGCCGACAGATTGTCGTTCCCGGTAGTCCGTCCTTGTCCACACCTTCGAGAGCCTCACCATGTCGCCAGTCACCTTAGTCTTGCGCCCGTTGCGCAATGTCAGTCGCCGCCTGCTGGACAAGTGGGTGGAGCTGCGTGCGGTGGAGCCCGATATCAATGCGTTGGACCATAGCGCCCTGAATCTCGATCCGACATTGCCGGTGGTCTACGTCTTCCCGTACCAGGCATTGTCCGACGAGCTGGTGGTCGAGCAGCTGTGCGAGGCGCGCGGCCTGCCCTCTCCGACCCTGTCTCTGAGCATAGGCGACCTGCGTCTGAGGCACTCTCGTCTTCGTCTGCTGCGACGCTCGCGCAGCGACAGGCGTCTGCTGTCTCGCCGGCTCGAGAAGTTGATCGCCGCACTGGAAGATGCCCCGAGTGATGTCGAGGTGCAGCTGGTGCCGGTCAGCGTGTTCTGGGGACGCGCCCCGGGCAAGGAATTCGGCTTCTGGAAGTTCATCTCCGCCGATAGCTGGCGGGTGACGGGCGTGTTGCGCCGCGCCATCGCGATTCTGGCCCATGGCCGCTCGGTGGATGTGCATTTCGGACAGCCACTCAAGCTGCATGAAGCGCTCAGGGAAGGCCCGCAGGACTCGGCGCTGGCGCACCGCCGCATCTCGCGCCTGTTGCGCGTGCATTTCCGGCGCGTGCGTACCCGTCTGCTGGGGCCAGACCTCTCCCACCGCCACACCATGATTCGCAACCTGCAGAAGGCGCCCGCCGTGCAGGACGTGATCAGCGAGCTGGCACGCGAGCAGAATCAGCCACCGGCACGTCTGGAGAAGCGCGCCCTGCAGTATGGTCGCGAGATTGCCTCCAACATGGGCTATCCGGTACAGCGCTTTCTGGCGCATGCCCTCAAGCGGCTGTGGCACAAGCTCTACGACGGCGTCGAGGTGCGTGGCATGTCGCAGGTCAAGGCCATCGCCGGCGACTGCGAGCTGATCTACGTGCCCTGTCATCGCAGCCATATCGACTACCTGCTGCTGTCCTACGTGCTGTTCCACGAGGGCCTGATGACGCCCCACGTCGCGGCGGGCAAGAATCTCGACATGCCGATCATCGGCCCGATCCTGCGCCGTGGCGGTGCCTTCTTCCTGCGCAGAAGCTTCCGCGGCAATCGCCTGTACGCCACCGTCTTCGACGAGTACGTGCATCAGCTGATCACCCGCGGCCATCCGCTGGAATACTTCATCGAGGGTGGCCGTTCACGCACCGGCCGCATGCTGCCTCCGCGCCCGGGCATGCTGGCGATGACCCTGCGCTCCTTCCTGCGGGATACACACCGCGAAGTGGCCTTCGTGCCGGTCTACATCGGCTACGAGAAAGTCTTCGAGAGCTTGAGCTATCAGCGCGAACTGTCGGGAGCCAGCAAGAAGAAGGAATCACCGCTGGACCTCATCCGCGTGCTCGGCCAGCTCAAGCAGCCCTTCGGCAAGGTCTACCTGAACATCGGTGAGCCGCTCAAGCTGGGCGAATGGCTGGATCAGACCGCGCCGGACTGGAAGGCCAGCCGCCATCAGCGCCGCCCAGAATGGCTGACCCAGGCGGTGCCGCAACTGGGGCATGAGATCGCCACGCGCATCAATGCCGCCGCGGCGCTCAACCCGGTCTCGCTGACGGCGCTGGTGCTGCTGTCCACCGCCCACCACGCCATCGAGGCCAGCCTGCTGCAACGCCAGCTGGCGATGCTGGTGCGTCTCGCCGACAAGCTGCCGGGCCGCCATGACCACAGCCTGCCCGAGGGCACGCCGGATGAGTGGGTCGCACACTGCGCGCATCTGGGGCTGGTCACCCTGCGTCCGCAGAGCCTTGGCGAGCTGGTGATCGCCACCCCGGAGCAGGCCAGTCTGCTGACCTGGTATCGCAACAACGTGCTGCACCTGCTGGCGCTGCCGGCGCTGATCGCCTTCGCCTTCCGCAATACGGCCCAGTACACCCTCGAGGCACTGGAAGACCAGATCAGTCCCGCCTGGCCGCTGCTGGTGCGCGAGCTGTTCGTCCCCGAGGCCCCTGAGCTGAAGGCGGATATCGCCGCCACGCTGGCTCTGATGAGCGAGGAAGGCCTGCTGGAGCATCAAGCGGCGACTGGCGACACACCGGAGCGCTGGTCACGTCCGGTGGCCAGCCAGGAGCCTTCCGAGCAGCTGCGCCTGCTGGCTCAGCCGGTACAACCGACGCTGGAACGCGGCTATCTGTTGATCGCCGCCTTGTTGCAGCACGGCAGCGGCACGCTGGACCGCGAGTCCCTCGAAAGTCATTCCGGCGCCCTGGCCGAACGCCTGACCCTGCTGTCGGGTCTCAATGCGCCGGAGTTCTTCGACAAGCGTCTGTTCAGCGGCCTGCTCGATACCCTGCTGGAATTGGATTTCATCTGGCTGGAGAGCGGCCAGCTGTGCTTTGGCGATGCGCTGGAAGACCTGCAGGTGCACGGCCGCGACCTGTTCGATCCCGCCCTGCGCCATCGCCTGCAGCATGTGCGCCTGCGCGACAGCGAGAACGATGCCCCGACTGAAGGCATGGCCGAGGAGCAGCATCCAGCCCTCGACGACAGCGAGACCGCTGGCGACCCCGTGCCAGTAGACCGCAAGCCGTCCGACACCTCCTCTCAGCGCGAATGAGATGAAGGGCCGAGGCCCCTTGATGCAAAAAAGCCCCCGCCGCGATCAGATCGCGAGCGGGGGCTTTTTCGTTTGGCGGGAGAGCGCGCTGGGACCGCCATCGTCAGGCATCAGCGCTATCAGCTATCAGCGCAGCGCCTGCTTCACATAGACGTCGTAGCGACTGGTCTTCTCCTCCACCACATGACTCGGCGCGAGCCCGCCGATCGGCTCCGCCTTGCGCGGTCGCTTGACCACCACGCGATGCGTCGCGACCTCCAGCGCTGCCTCAAGCAGCGCCGGGGCATCCGCATCATCGCCGGCCAGAGCGCGGAAGACACGCATCTCCTTCTTGACCAGTGCCGACTTGTCACGGTGCGGGTACATCGGGTCGAGATGCACCACCTGAGGCGGCTGGTCCCACTGCGCTATCAGCGCCCCGAACTCCCGCGTGGCATCACCGTGCAGCGCCTGCATGCGCAGCGCGATCTGGCGAATCTCGTCATCCGCACAGCCCTGTGCTCGGGTGAGACCATCGACCAGGATCGCCGCCGTGGCTGCCACGCGTTCGATCATCAATACCGGCGCCCCGAGACTCGCCAGCACGAAGGCATCACGCCCGAGCCCTGCGGTGGCATCGACGATGCTCGGCAGTGCGCCACGATTCAGGCCACAGGCGCGTGCGATCAGCTGGTTGCGCCCCCCGCCGAAACGCCGGCGATGATCGGCACGACCGGCGACGAAATCGACGCACAACGGCTTGCCGTATTCGCGCTCGTCTCCGGCGATCACCAGGCGCGGGGCGCCCTGCTCGTCCAGCGCCACCTCAAGTCTGAGCGCCGGCATCTCGTCATCTTCCCGCAGCGCGATACCGAAATGCGCCGCCAGCATGGCGAGTTCCGGGCGCGCCTGCAGCCGTGAACGGGCAATGGCGATCACGGGAGCGGCATCGGCCGCTGCATCATGGGCAGCAAGGGAGTCTTCGGGTGGCAGCATGGATGGGCTCTATGAGAAACGGTGAAGAGAAACGGTGAACGCAGGGAAAGGGAAACTCGCATGGCATGCGATCAGGATGACAAACGCCGACGGCGCCGCAAGAGCGACGCCGTCAGTGGACAAGCTTACGTCATCGCGTGCACGGCTTACAGCAGCAACAGCATGCCGAACAGCATCATGCCCAGCAGCAGGCGGTAGATGACGAAGGGCAACATACCGATGCTGTCGATGGCCTTGAGGAACAGCTTTATGCACACCAGAGCGGAGACGAAGGACAGCACCACGCCGAGGGCGACATCGAACAACTGGGCCTCGCTGCCGGTCTCGATCAGCTCCAGGCCCTTGAGCAGGCCGGCCGCGACGATCAGCGGAATCGACAGCAGGAAGGAGAAGCGCGCGGCGCTCTGACGCTCGAAGCCCAGCAGCAGCGCGGCAGTGATGGTGATGCCCGAACGCGAGGTGCCGGGAATCAGGGCCAGTGCCTGGAACAGGCCGATGATCAACGCGCCCTTGAGCGTCAGCGTCGCCAGATCACGCGTGCGTGTGCCCTTGACGTCCGCCCACCACAGCAGCAGACCGAAGACGATGGTGGTGGTGCCGATCACCGCGATCGAGCGCCCGGCCGTTTCCACCACATCGCCCAGCAGGCCGCCGAAGATCACGGCCGGCAGCGTCGCCAGCAACACCGCCCAGCCCAGGCGGCTGTCTTCGGTCTGGCGCGCCGCCAGCGTGCCGCCGCCACTGAACTGACCAAACCAGCCAACGAGAATATTGGCGACGTCCTTGCGGAAGGCCATCACCACGGCCAGCAAGGTACCGACGTGTACCGCGACATCAAACGCCAACCCCTGGTCCGGCCAGCCGAACACCTGGGAGGGCAGAATCAGGTGAGCGGAGGAGGAAATCGGCAGAAATTCCGTCAGACCTTGAATGACGGCCAACGCCACCACATGCATGAGTTCCATGAAACATCCTTTTAAGAGAGACGGGCCTCATTGGCCCACACGGACGACAGACATCGTCTGTGGCACTGCACGTGCCGTAGTGACAGGACAACGCTTTGCATCAAGCCGCGCCGCGAGTGTCGGGCGCGACATGATGATGCGTGAACCTTATGTCAGCCTTGGCTGAACCCACGATGACGCAACGAGATGGCAATCCCTGATGCCATCAGCGCCATGCCACCTCATTGCGCAGATAGACCGGCTGGGCCTCGACCGCCGACACCGCTTCACCGCGGGCATACGCCTGGGCGGCCAGCATCACCATGGCCTCGGCATCCGGTTGCGGCTCGGGCAGTTGCAGTGCCAGGCTGGCGCGCACGCTCTGGGACAGCTCGTCGTGCATCACCAGACCTGAGCCGACCGCCAGCCAGTCATGCTCACGCAGCGCCGCAGGCAGCTCCAGCAGGCCCGGAGCGCAGACCTGCTCGGGCAGCACCTGCTCGACCTCGATCTCGCCGTCAGCGCGCGTCACGACGCGATAGGCGCCGGTGTAGAGCTCGCCCATGCGTGCATCCAGCATCGGCAGCACGAAACGCGCGTGATGCAGGCGGTGGGCCTGCAGTGTCAGGGCCGCCAGCGTCGAGACGCCGATCACCGGTACATCGAGACCGAAGGCGAGCCCCTGGATGGTGCCAGCAGCGATGCGCAATCCGGTGAACGAACCCGGTCCGTGGCCATAGGCCAGGGCATCGAGGTCGTTGAGAGTCAGACCGGCGGCATCCAGCAGCGCCTCGATCATCGGCATCATGCGCTGGGTGTGCTGACGGGGAGCCTCACAGCGCTCGGCAGTAACAACGCCGTCTTGCCACAGGGCAACGGAACAGGCGGAAGAGGATGCATCGATGGCCAGAAGCGTGGTCATGGGCGGTTCGTCGTCAGAAAAATGTGACGCGATTCTACCCGTCCCCCGCGGGCAGCAAAAGACGCAGGCTGTCCACGGCAGGTGTCGGCCACGGGCGTCACTCCTGCTGCAACCCCCAAGCCCACGCCGGCAAGCGGCCTGCCGCAACGCCTGATTCCTGATTCGCGCCAGTATGCGAAGAACAAAAAACGCCCGCAGACAATGTCTGCGGGCGTTCTTCGTCAGGCGGCCGGCTTCACCAGCGCGATCAGACCTGTTCCATCTGAGCCACCTGAAACGTGCCAGGCAATCAGTGCTCCAGTGCGCTGACCAGCTGGGCACGAATGTCGTCGACCGAGCCGACGCCTTCGATGCGGTGGTAGGCCGGTGCCTGGGCATCGCCAGTGGCAGACCAGCTGGAGTAGTACTCGACCAGCGGTTCCGTCTGCTCGTGATAGACGGACAGACGGTTGCGTACGGTGGCTTCGCGGTCGTCTTCGCGCTGGATCAGGGCTTCGCCGGTGACGTCGTCCTTGCCTTCTTCGCGCGGCGGGTTGTACTCGATGTGATAGACGCGACCGGAATCCGGGTGCACACGACGACCGGACAGACGCTTGACGATCTCTTCGTCAGCGACGGCGATCTCGACCACGTGGTCCAGCTTCACGCCCGCTTCCTTCATGGCGTCAGCCTGCGGAATGGTGCGCGGGAAGCCGTCGAACAGGAAGCCGTTCTCGCAATCGGGCTGGCTGATGCGCTCCTTGACCAGGGCGATGATGATCTCGTCGGACACCAGTCCGCCGGTATTCATGATCTCCTTGACCTTGAGTCCCAGCTCGCTGCCGGCCTTGACCGCGGCGCGCAGCATGTCTCCGGTGGAGATCTGCGGGATATTGAAACGCTCGCAGATGAACTGGGCCTGGGTGCCCTTGCCGGCGCCGGGGGCGCCCAACAGGATCAAACGCATCGGTACTGCTCCTTGAGTGTGCAGATGAAAAGCATCAAACGGGTGTAAAGGGTCATCTGGCGCTGGTGCACCTTGCCCTCGGCGGCAGATAGCCATCCAAGGCGCTCTGGTCGTCGACACGATCGAGGTGAAGCGGCGAAGCTCGCGGCGTCGAGACACTCGACTACCTCATGAGGGCCGAACGCATCGAGCGTATCGATGACCAGGATGAATATGGGTAGCGGACCAATATGTGCTGCGCGAAACGATGGCGCGCACGGATGATCTCATTATGTCATCGTCATGCAATGTAGAGCTGACGATACCGTTCACACGACGCCGGCACAAGCACACCAAAGGCGCGTATGCCGCCCTTTGGCACTGTTTTGGCGCGCAGGAGGGCCTGTCGCCCTCCTCGCCGGTTCACGACCTGCCATACACGGCTGTCATGACACGAAAACGCCCCCTGCGGCACGCGGTCGCAGAGGGCGTCTTTCCACTCACGCCGAGCCACCTTGCTCAGTCGCCATGGCGTGATCAGGCTAAGTCATGTCAGCCGTTGGTGTGCCAATGTCTCACTCGGTCACGTCTTCCGCCTGGCTGCTGCGACGCAGGCGCACGGCCTTGGCGCGCTTGCTGCGCAGACGAATGTTGAGCATTTCCACCGCCAGCGAGAAGGCCATCGCCACGTAGATGTAGCCCTTGGGCACGTGAACACCGAAGCCTTCGACCATCAGCATCATGCCGACCATGATCAGGAAGGACAGTGCCAGCATCTTGATGGTCGGATGACGATCGACGAAATCGCCGATAGGCTTGGCAGCCACCATCATGATGCCCACCGAGATGACGATGGCGATGACCATCACCATCAGGTGATCGACCATGCCCACCGCCGTGATCACCGAATCCAGCGAGAAGACGATATCGATCAAGGCGATCTGGACCATGATCGCCATGAAGCTGGCGCTGCCCTTCTTCGCGCCCTCTTCGGCGGGGTCTTCGCCTTCCAGATTGGCGTGTATCTCGTGGGTGCTCTTGCCGAGCAGGAACAGGCCCCCGAAGACCAGAATCAGATCACGTCCCGAGAAGCTGAAGTCGGCCACGCTGAACAGGGGCGCGGTCAGCGACATCAGCCATGACAACGACATCAACAGCACGATGCGCATGCCCATCGCCAGGCCCAGGCCGATCATGCGCCCGCGCTGACGCTGGGACTCGGGCAGCCGCGCGACCAGTATCGACAGGAAGATGATGTTGTCGATGCCCAGCACGATCTCGAGCGCGGTCAGGGTCGCCAGAGCCACCCATGCCGAAGGGTCCATCAACCATTCCATTGTCTTGCTCCTTGTGTGTTGCGAGAACCGGCCTTCCCGGGTCGTGCCAGCACGATGCGGCAGATCGCGGCAGGTTGGCGAGAAGCATCGCATGTTGTGCAGGGCAGCAACAGCTGTCGCCGCCCTGCCACGCCAACGCACACGCACAAAAAAACGGCCTCCCGAAGGAGGCCGTTCTGTCGACAGGCCATCTGGCACCTGCCCTTGTCATGCAAGGTACGGATCAGAGCAGCAGACGACGCACGTCGGTCAGCACCTGAGCCAGATACGCCGTGAAGCGTGCTGCATCCGCCCCGTTCACCGCACGGTGATCGTAGGACAGTGACAGCGGCATCATCAGACGCGGCTGGAAGGCAGCGCCGTCCCACACCGGCTTCATCTGCGCCTTGGAGACGCCCAGGATGGCGACTTCCGGCGTGTTGACGATCGGTGTGAATGCAGTGCCGCCAATGGAGCCAAGGCTCGAGATGGTGAAGCAACCACCGGTCATCTCTTCGCGCTTGAGCTTCTTGGTCTGCGCCTTCTTGGCCAGTTCCACGGATTCGCGGGCCAGCTCCAGCAGACTCTTCTGATCCGCATTGCGGATCACCGGCACCATCAGGCCGTCCGGCGTATCCACCGCGATACCGATATGCACGTACTTCTTGTGCACCAGGGTCTCGCCGTCAGACTTGAGGCTGACGTTGAACTGCGGATACTTGGCCAGCGCGTGAGCCGCCGCCTTGATCATGAACGGCAGCGGCGTGAGCTTGGCACCTGCCGTTTCCGCCTCGGCCTTCATGGACTTGCGGAAGGCCTCGAGCTCGGTGATATCGGCTTCATCGAACTGGGTCACGTGCGGGACGTTGAGCCAGCTGCGATGCAGATTGGTGGCACCGGCCTTCATCAGGCGGCCCATCTTCTTCTCTTCGATCTCACCGAACTGGCTGAAGTCCTGATCCGGCACCTGCGGGATACCGGCACCGCCGGTGGCCTGCGTGGCAGGGGCTGCCGGTGCGGACTTGGCCTTCTGCATCATCTGCTTGACGTAGGCCTGGACATCTTCCTTCACCACACGGCCCTTCGGACCGCTGCCGGAGACGTCTGCCAGATCGACACCGAACTCACGTGCCAGCAGGCGAACCGCAGGTCCTGCGTGGACCTTGGCACCCTTGCTCGGCTTGTGAGCGGCCATCTGGGCTTCCGGACTCGGCGCACCGGCCGGTGTCGGAGCCGGCTTCTGCTCGCTCTTCTCCGCCTTGGGAGCAGCCGGCGCTTCGGACTTGGCAGCCTTCGGCGCAGGCGCGGCACCCGCGACCTCGATGTAACCGATCAGGTCACCCTCGGAGACGGTGTCACCTTCCTTGACGGAAAGCTCCACCACCTTGCCCTTGTAGGGGCTCGGGATGTCCATGGTCGCCTTGTCGGACTCGAGCGTGATCAGCGCGTCTTCTTCGTTGACCTCATCACCGACGGCCACGGCCATCTCGATGATCGGCACGCTGTCGCTGCCGGAGAGATCCGGGACACGCAATTCCTTGCGCTCCGGCTCACCGGAGGCCGGCTCTTCTTCAGCAGCCGGTGCCTCGGAAGACGTGTCTTCAGAGGAGGACTCGGAGGAAGACGCCTGCTCGGCCGGCGCGGAATCAGACGCGCTGTCACCGCCTTCACCGGCGATTTCCATCTGACCGATGACATCACCGGAAGAGACGCTGTCGCCTTCCTTGACGGTCAGCTTGACGATCTTGCCCTTGTGCGGGCTCGGGACGTCCATGCTGGCCTTGTCGGATTCCAGCGTGATCAGCGCATCTTCGGCGTCGACTTCGTCGCCTTCGGAGACGGCCATCTCGATGATCGGCACGGCCTCGGAGTCGCCCAGGTCCGGCACGACGATGTCGACGGTCCGGGTGCCACCGGAAGCGGCCTTCGGTGCAGAAGCCTCTTCTTTCGACGCTTGCTGCTCAGAGGCTTCCTGCTTGGGAGCCTCTTCCTTCGGCGCTTCCTGCTCGTCAGAAGCGTCAGAGGAGGTGTCACCACCGCCTTCGGCTTCCAGCTCCAGGATATCGTCGCCTTCGGAGACGGTGTCGCCTTCCTTGACGAGAATCTTCACCACCTTGCCGCCCTTCGGTGCCGGCACATCCATGCTGGCCTTGTCGGACTCAAGAGTGATCATGGTGTCTTCGGCGGAGATGACATCTCCGACCGCCACCGCTATCTCGATGATCTCGACATCGGAACTACCGCCAATGTCGGGAACCTTGATGATTTCGCTGCTCAAGATCGTGCTCCTTCCAAAACGTGCACGGGGAGCGGCACCCGATTCACCTTCGCATCATCTTGATGTCGAGGAGGGAGTGCCGCTCGCCTGTTCCGCGATCTCCGCTCAGACGTTCAGCGGATTCGGCTTGTTGGGGTCGATGCCGTAGGTCTTGATCGCTTCCGCGACCACCTTGCGGTCGATCTCACCACGATCCGCCAGCGCCTTCAGCGCCTGGACGGTGACGAAGTTGCGGTCGACTTCGAAGAAGTGACGCAGCTTCTCGCGGGTATCGGAACGACCGAAACCGTCGGTACCGAGCACGTGATAGTCAGCCGGCACCCAGGCACGAACCTGGTCAGCAAACAGCTTCATGTAGTCAGTGGCAGCCACGACCGGGCCGTCACGTCCTTCCAGGCACTGGGTGATGTGCGGCTTGGCCGGGGTCTCTTCCGGCTTGAGGAAGGCCTGACGATCCAGTTCCAGCGCTTCGCGACGCAGCTCGTTGAAGCTGGTGACGCTCCAGATGTCGGCGTCGACACCATAGTCCTGCTTGAGCATCTCGGCGGCTGCCTCGACTTCACGCAGGATGGTGCCGGAACCCAGCAGCTGAACGCGTGCCTTGCCGTCCTTGCCGCCTTCCTTGAGCAGGTACATCCCCTTGATGATGTCCTCTGCGGGCACCGACTCGAGTGCCGGCTGCTCGTAGTTCTCGTTCATCACCGCCAGGTAGTAGAAGACCGGCTCGTGCTGCTCGAACATGCGCTTCATGCCGTCCTGCACGATGACCGCCACTTCGTGAGCGTAGGTCGGGTCGTAGGTACGGCAGTTCGGGATGGTCGAGGCCAGGATATGGCTGTGACCATCCTGGTGCTGCAGGCCTTCACCGTTCAGGGTGGTACGACCGGCAGTACCGCCGACCAGGAAGCCACGTGCCTGCAGGTCGCCTGCGGCCCACGCCAGGTCACCGATGCGCTGGAAGCCGAACATCGAGTAGTAGACGTAGAACGGCATCAGCGGCAGGTTGTGGTTGGCGTAGGACGTAGCCGCCGCCACCCACGCAGACATGGCGCCTGCTTCGGAGATACCTTCCTCGAGGACCTGACCTTTCTGGTCCTCGCGGTAATACATGATCTGACCCTTGTCGACCGGCTCATACTTCTGGCCTGCCGCGGTGTAGATGCCCAGCTGACGGAACATGCCTTCCATGCCGAAGGTACGCGCTTCGTCAGGAATGATCGGCACGACACGCTCGCCGAGGGTCTTGTGCTTGACCAGACCGTTGAGCACGCGCACGAAGGCCATGGTGGTGGACACCTCACGCCCGTTGGAACCCTTGAGCTGGGACGCGAAGATCTTGTCGTCCAGCGGCGGGATTTCCAGCGTTTCGTACTCGGTGCGACGCTGCGGCAGGTAGCCGTTCAGACGTTCGCGCATGAGGTGCATGTACTTCATTTCCGGGCTGTCGTCCGCCGGCTTGTAGTACGGCACTTCCTCGAGCTGTTCGTCGGTCAGCGGAATACCGAAGCGATCGCGGAATGTCTTCAGCGCTTCGTGTTCCATGGTCTTGACCTGGTGGGCTTCGTTGGCCGCTTCGCCATCGCCCATGCCCATGCCGTAACCCTTGACGGTGTGCGCCAGGATGACGGTCGGACGACCATTGGCGTTGTTGACCGCCTCGTGATACGCCGCGTAGACCTTGTACGGGTCATGGCCACCACGGTTCAGACGCCAGATATCGTCGTCTGACATGTCCTTGACCAGATCGGCCGTCTCCGGGTACTTGCCGAAGAAGTGCTCGCGCGTGTACGCGCCGCCATTGGCCTTGTAGTTCTGGTAGTCGCCGTCAACCGCTTCGTCCATGCGCTTCTGCAGGATGCCTTTCTTGTCCTGTTCGAAGAGCGGATCCCAGAAACGACCCCAGGTGACCTTGAGCACGTTCCAGTCGGCACCACGGAAGACGCCTTCCAGCTCGTCCATGATACGGCCGTTGCCGCGCACCGGACCGTCAAGACGCTGCAGGTTGCAGTTGATGACGAAGATCAGGTTGTCGAGGTTCTCGCGGCCAGCCAGCGAGATGGCACCGAGGGATTCCGGCTCGTCACACTCGCCGTCACCCATGAAGCACCACACCTTGCGGTCGTACATGGACTTCAACTCACGCGAGTTGAGGTACTTCATGACGTGCGCCTGGTAGATCGCTTGGATCGGACCCAGACCCATGGAGACGGTCGGGAACTGCCAGTAATCCGGCATCAGCCACGGGTGCGGATAGGAAGACAGGCCGTTGCCGTCGACTTCCTGACGGAAGCTGTCCATCTGCTCCTGGCTGAGACGACCTTCCAGGAAGGAACGGGCGTAGATGCCCGGCGCCACGTGACCCTGGATGTAAAGCAGATCGCCTTCGAAATCTCCTTCCGGTGCACGGAAGAAGTGGTTGAAACCTACGTCATAAAGCGTCGCACTGGACATGAAGCTCGAGATGTGACCGCCCAGGCCCTTGTGGGCACGGTTGTTGCGGATCACCTGAGCGATGGCGTTGTAACGGATAAGCGAACGGATACGACGCTCCATGAACAGGTCGCCCGGCATGCGCGCTTCGCGGTGCACGGGGATACTGTTGCGATGGGGCGTGGTCACCGAGAAGGGCACCTGATGGCCATCACGACGCAGGCGGTCGGCCAGGCGTGACATCAGGTACTGGGCACGATCCTCACCCTCACGATCCAGAACCGATTCCAGGGAGTCCAACCATTCCGTGGTTTCGATCGGATCGAGATCTTCTCTTGCCTCCAGACTCATAGACGTCTCTCCGAGTGAAGAAATTTTTTGTCAAACGTTTCGACGAACAGCGATATCGAAACCAGTGGCGCTCTTCAGTGTGGGCACGACCTTCTGAGTGGGTCGCATCTCCGATAGACCTGTCGTGACCGGGTCTTGCCGGCCGTCAATCTCGACGCGCATCCTGCGCCAAAGCAGGGCACAAGATGCAGTCATTTGGCGTGAAAGATACCGCAAACACCCCCGCGTGCCAATTCAGGGCAGCAAGACTCACCGGGCAGGTGCAACGCTTGGCTGCCCCGCGGCAGCACTGGCCTCATGCGCCTTGCGGTCGGCACTCATACCCCAGACTGAGCCGCCCTCGACGGCCATGATGTAGTAAAACTACCAACGCGCCCCGCCACTGGGCGTTTCCTGCCTGGAGAGGCCTCGCGATGCTGCAATGCACCATCACGAGGCACCTGCGACCTTAGTCCTGAATGTCGTCCAGCAGGCGATCGAAGTAAGCCCAATCGAAGGCCGGGCCAGGATCCGTCTTGCGCAACGGCGCAATCCGCGCATGCGAGGTGATGCGCTCGCGCGTCAGCGCGGGATAGCTCGCCATCAGACCGGCCACGGTGCGTGCCAGGGTGCGATATTGGACATCACGATAGGGATGCACCTCATCGCCCTCGAGCTCGATGCCGATGGTGAAGTCATTGAGCTCGACACGCTCACGCTGACCGTCATGCCAGCGCGAGCGACCGGCGTGCCAGGCACGGCGGTCGAAGGGCACGAACTGCACCAGGCGACCGTCGCGCTGAATCAGCACATGCGCCGAGACGCGCAGCTGATGGATATCGGCAAAGTAGGGATGGGCGCCGGGATCGAGCTGGTTGGTGAACAGCTGCTCGATGGCCGGGCCGCCGAAGCGTCCGGGCGGCAGGCTGATGGAATGCAGCACCAGCGCCGAGACTTCTCCCTCGGGACGAGCATTGTGATTGGGAGACGGCACCTGACGGGCGCTCTCCAGCCAGTGCTCGGGGGTGACCGCCAGACGCGTCAGGTGGCCCGACCGCGGGGAAGAGGACAAGGGGGGCATCGAAGACTCCAGACGGGAAGGTCGTCGCACGCGGGGACTGACCGCTCGCGTGGCTTTTCCTATAATGGCGCACATTATGGCATGCTCGGCAGCCACGGGTCTGTGCCACTGCCTCGGCACACGGACAGACCCCGGCACCGGCAGCACTCTTCGCACAAGGATCAGACGCGCATGAACTTCCACGACGCCCTCGCCGAGGATATCCGTACCAGCGCCGCCCGCCTGCTCGCCGAGGATGTCGGCGGTGGCGATATCACTGCCGAATTGATTCCGGAGCGCCAGTGGGCCAAGGCGCGCGTGATCAGCCGTGAACCGGCCATCCTGTGCGGTGTGCCCTGGGTCGATGAGCTGTTTCGTCGCCTCGATCCGCGCGTCAGCCTCAAGTGGCTGGCCAGCGACGGTGATCGCCTCGAGGCCGACGCGCCCTTCCTGGAGCTGGAAGGCCCGGCACGCTCGCTGCTGACCGGCGAGCGCGCGGCGCTCAACCTGCTGCAGACGCTCTCCGGCACCGCCACTCGCGCCAACCACTATGCCTCGATGGTCGAGGGCAGTGGCGTGCGCCTGCTCGATACCCGCAAGACCCTGCCGGGCATGCGTGTCGCGCAGAAGTATGCCGTCAGCTGCGGTGGTGGCCACAATCATCGCATCGGCCTCTATGACGCCTTCTTGATCAAGGAAAACCATATCGCCGCCTGTGGCAGCATCGCGGCAGCGGTGCGTGAGGCGCGCGACATCGCCTCCGACGTCACCTGCGAAGTGGAAGTCGAGAATTTCGAGGAGCTGGCCCAGGCACTGGATGCCGGTGCCGACGTCATCATGCTCGACAACTTCGACAACGATCAGCTCATCGAGGCCGTGGCGCGCAACAAGGCGCATGCCAAGCCGGCCGTGCTGGAAGCCTCTGGCAACGTCAGCGAGTCGACCCTGCCGGGTATCGCCGCCACCGGCGTGGATTGCATCTCGATCGGTGCGCTGACCAAGGACGTGACCTCCATCGACCTGTCGATGCGCATCTACACTGTCGAGACCCGCTAGCCAACGACAGGGAATGCCTTCCTGCTGGCCAGCTCCTGTCCTGCAGAGATCGCCGCTGACGCCGGCCCATCTGTCACGACGCATTGCCATGCCGCCAGGGAGGCGCCCCATGTCCCCGCCATCTCCTCATCAGCCGCCGTCTGAAGCCCCCAGGGCATCAGGCGGCGGCTGGCAGACGCGCCGCTGGAGTCTCTACGCGCCGATCTATGACCGTGTGGCCGCTCGCGTCCTGCGCTCCGCGCGGCGCGACGCCATCGCGACCCTGGATATCCAGGCGGGCACCCGCGTGCTGCTGCTCGGCGGCGGCACCGGGCTCGACCTGCCTTTCCTGCCCCGCGACATCGAACTCGAGGTGATCGACGCCTCCCCCGCCATGCTGAGCCGCTGTCGCGAGCGCGCCGAGACGCTGGGCTTCGATGCCAACGTCAAGCCGGGCGACGCCATGGCGCTCGACTTCCCCGATGGCTATTTCGATGTGGTCATCGCCCACCTGATCATCGCCGTGGTGCCCCAGCCTCAGCGCGCCTTCGATGAAGCGCTGCGCGTGCTGGCCAGCGATGGCGAGCTGTCGCTGCTCGACAAGGGCCTGCGCGGCAATCGCCCGGCCGGGCGACTGCGTCGTCTGCTCAACCCACTGGCCCGGCTGGTGGCGACCAATCTCAATGTGCCACTGGACAACCTGCTGGAGGGCCATGCGGTGCAGCGACTCGAGGACCGCGACCTCGGCCCCGGCGGGGCGTTGCGCCACATGCACCTGCGCAAGATCTGATCTGCATCGCCACTCCCCCTTGCATTGTGCGCCCGGCATCGCCACGCAGTGAGAACACCCGGATGACGAAAGCGACACGGCGCATGGCATCGGCCTGGGCTCTCGTCCCCGTCGTCGCTTCCTGCAAGGAGGTTTGCATGCAGATTGATCTACGCGGCCGCAGCGCCATCATCAGTGGTTCCACTGCCGGTATCGGCTTCGCCATCGCCACGGGGCTTGCCCGTGCAGGCGCCAGCGTCACCTTGACCGGCCGCACCCAGGCGCGTGTCGATGAGGCCGTCGCCAGCCTCAGAGACAAGGTGCCCGGCAGCGAGGTACAGGGCGTGGCCGCCGATCTGGGAACTCGCGACGGCTGTGACACGCTGATTCACGCCGTACCGGACACCGATATCCTGATCAACAATGTCGGCATCTTCGCCCCGCAGGATTTCTTCGACACCGATGACGACACCTGGGAGCAGTTCTTCCAGGTCAACGTGATGTCGGCAGTGCGCCTGTCCCGCCACTATGCACGTGGCATGAAGGAGCGCGACTGGGGCCGCATCCAGTTCCTGTCCAGCGAATCGGCGCTCAACATCCCCAGCGAGATGGTCCATTACGGCATGACCAAGTCGGCCGTCCAGTCTGTCTCGCGCGGGCTCGCCAAGGTGCTGTCCGGCACGCAGGTCACCGTCAACGCCATCCTGCCGGGGCCGACCCGCTCCGAGGGCGTGCTCGAGATGCTCAAGAAGAATGCCGAGGAGCAAGGCAAGGCACTTGAGGAGGTCGAGGCCGATTTCGTCAAGCAGGCCCGCCCGACCTCCATCCTGCAACGCCTGGCAAGCCCCGAGGAAGTCGCCAACATGAGCGTCTACGCTGCCTCCGAGCAGGCCAGCGCCACCACCGGCGCCGCACTGCGCGTGGAAGGCGGCATCGTCGATACCATGGCGTGATCGATCTGATCACGCGGCATGACTGACACACTGCCAGACGCAATACCGTGCCAGACGCAACACCATGCCAGACACAAGACGCCCCCGCCGGATGACCGGCGGGGGCGTCTTCATTTCCAATATCACCGTGACGCACGCGTCACTCGTCGAGGCGTTTCTCGAAGCGCTCGCGCTTGAGGCAGATGCCCTCGCGCTTGACGTGCTCAAGCCCCAGGCTGTGCCAGCCACGGCGGGCCAGGCCCGGCGACAGCGTTAGACTGGCCTCCAGACTCATCACGCGCACCTTGCGCTCGCGCAGGTCGCGCTCGGCCGCCGCCAGCAACTGGCTGCCGATGCCCTGCCCCATCAGACTCGGATAGACGTAAAGCATCTCGATGCGCGCCAGCGGCCATTCGGGGACGTACTCGCAGAAGCCGATGCAGCGACCATCACGCTCCGCGACCAGCACCTCGAAGCGATGCTGACGCGCGGCCCAGCGTTCGGCGTCGCGCGGGACACGCGCGGCCCACTGCTGTCGCTGCGCCAGATCATAGTGGCCGGCAGCGCCCTGCATGACGGCCTGGTAGAACACCTCGGCCTGGTCCGCGGCATGCTGCGGCTGCGCCGGCACGATATGAACACGATCCCTGGCCACTTCACGGCTATCGGTCTGGCTGTGCAATCGTTCGTCCTCCTTGTGTCCTCGAACGAGGACGATGTACTCATGGAAAACCTGACAGGCTCATGGCAGACACCTGTCACTGAAGGGTCCCGCTCAACCGCTGAAGGAAACCTCATCGAAGCGGCTGGCCCGGGGGTGATCTCCCGTGACCATGTCCGGCTCCCGCACCAGCTGCCAGGTATGGAAGCCGGCGGCAGCGGCAGCGTCCAGCTCGGCGACGACATCCGACAGGAACAGGATCTCCGCGCCCGGGATACCCAGCTGACCAGCGATGCGGCGATAGCTCTCGGCTTCCTGCTTGGGGCCCGTGGTGGTGTCGAAGTAGCCGGCAAACAGCGGAGTCAGATCGCCGACATCGGAATGCCCGAACAGCAGCTTCTGGGCCTGGATGGAGCCTGAAGAGTAGACATACAAGGACAATCCGCGTTCCTTCCAGTCACGCAATCCCTTCACGGCATCGGGATAGACATGGCCGGTGAAGTCGCCGTCCGCGTAACCCTGTGCCCAGACCATGCCCTGCAGCGCCTTGAGCGGCGTGGCCTTGCGGTCGGCGTCGATCCAGCCTTCCAGAATGGCGATCACGGCCTCGAGATCGGCCTTCGGTGCTTCGGCCAGCTCGCGGGTGGCGGCCAGCTGCTCGGCGACATCCTGACGCTCGGCATTGGCGCGCACGAAATCGCCCAGATTGGCGCGCGCATAGGGGAACAGCACCTGATGGACGAAGCGAATCGAGCCGGTCGTGCCCTCGATGTCGGTGACGATGGCGCGAATCATGCGGACTCCTGGGAATGCGGGGCTGCGGACTGGGTGAAATGCTCGGCCAGCGCTTCATGACGCGGGAAGCGGGCGGCGATGTCATTGTCGGTGAAGTTGGCGATCCAGCCTTCCGGATTGGTGAACAGGCGGATGGCAGTGAAGTCCGGCGTCGGCCCCATGTCGAACCAGTGCGGCGTGCCGGCCGGCACGGCGATCAGGTCATCCTTCTCGCAACCGACCGCCAGCACACGCTCGCCCAGATGCAGGTAGAAGATACCGCTGCCGCGCACGAAGAAGCGCACCTCATGCTCCGCATGGCGGTGCTCATCGAGGAACTTGCCGCGCAGGGCGTCGCGGTCAGGGTGATCCGGCGTCAGGCCGATCACGTCGGCGGTGACGAAGCCGTTCTCGGACTTGAGACGCGCGACATCGTCGGCGTAGGCCGCCAGCACCTGCGTCTGGTCGGTGGGATCACTCATCTCGCAGCCCGCCGTCCAGCGCTCGAAGCGAATGCCTTCGGCCTCGAGTTCGCTGGCGATCTGCGCGCCATCATTGGTGATCAACTGCGGACGCGAGGCGTCCTGCTCGGCGTAGATGGCCAGAAAGCTCATCGCTGTCTCCTCAGTTCCAGTTCACAACCCATCAGGAAATCGAGCGCTTCGACATGGCGGCGACAGGCCGTCATGCTGCTGGCCCAGGTATAGAGGCCATGGCCGCGAATCAGGTAGCCGTGCAGACCGGCATCGGCGGCCAGCCGGGCGCGCACGTCCAGCGCCAGCGCATCGATATCCTGAGTATTGTCGAAGACGGCCAGACGTACCGCCGTCTCATGACTCTTGACGCCTTCCAGCGCCTTGTTGAGCTCGAAACCCTCCAGGCTCAGGGTGTCACCCTCATGGCACAGCGACAGCACGGTGGCGGCCCTGGAATGGGTATGCAGAACCGCCTGCGCGTGGGGCAGGTCTTCGTAGAGCTGACCATGCAGGCGCGCCTCGTCAGAGGCCTTGCGGGAAGTGCCCTGCAGCCTGACGGCAAAATCGCTGACCAGAATGTCGCCACTGGTCAGGCGGCCCTTGTGGCAGCCCGAGGCGGTGACCGCCATCAGGCGATCACTGAGACGACAGGAGAAGTTGCCACCGGTGGCCGGTACCTGCCCGGCAGCGTCCAGCGCCTGACCGGCCTCGATCAACTGTTGGCTCGCCAGTGCTAGGCGGTCGAGGTCCAGTGTCGACGGCAGGCCATCGGCAGCGGCAATGGCGATAGGGTCTGACATGATCAAAATTGCCCTCAAGAGTCGCGCGGGGCATTCACGCCCCGTCGCCAGCATCACGATTCAGCGCCATGCGGCGCTGCTCTCGCGGCAGACTACACAAGCCGACCCAGTGAGACCAGTCATGCCGTGCGACGACAGGCATGGCATCATGGCGGCCTGGAATGTCACACGACATTCTGCGCCATCATCACTTCAGCCTCTGCCACGGTCTTGCCATGTCCTCTTTCGATCAGCCCGCCAGCCCCCACTCGACCGCCGACACGGCCGAGCGCCCGATGAGCGACGCCGCACTGGCCAGACGCCTGCCGCTGCTGCCCCCGCATCTACGTGAGCAGGCCGCGACGCTGGGGCAACAGGCCATGCAGCCGGTGGGCATCATCGAAAGCTGCTACCCGGACAAGTTCGGCATTCCCCGCCAGCCGGGACTGGCGCGCCACGCCACCGCCATCCTGCATCTGCTGCCGCCCTTCGATGACCCGGACTGCGTGCGCGACATCGAGGGTTTCAGCCATCTGTGGATCCATTTCCTGTTCCACGCCAGCCCCACACGCTGGACGCCCTTGATCCGCCCGCCGCGCCTGGGGGGCAATGCGCGCACCGGCGTCTTCGCCTCGCGCAGCACCCACCGCCCCAACCGACTGGGGCAGTCGGTGGTCGAACTGGCAGGCGTCGAGACGGCGGCCAACGCCACGCCGGATGGCAAGCAGTCGGGCAAGCGCAACGGCGTGCGCCTGCTGCTGCGCGGTCACGACCTGCTTGATGGCACACCGGTGATGGACATCAAGCCGTATCTGCCGTGGGTCGATGCGGTGCCCGAAGCGCGTGCCGGCTATGCGCCTGCGCCACCGCCGCGTCACGCCGTCGTCTTCAGCGCACAGGCCGAGCAGACACTGGCGACCCGGGCCGACAGCGCCACGCTGCGCGCCCTGATCGAGGAAGTGCTCGCCCAGGACCCGCGCCCCGCCTATCACGCCGCCAGGCCCGCCGATGGCAAGCGCCAGTATGGCGTGCGACTGGTGGACGTGGATGTGCGCTTCACGGCCCGCACGCAACCCGATGGCTCCTTGACGATGGAGGTCGCGGCCATCGTGGCCGTCTGATCAAGCCCCTGCGCCGACCAGAGCAGCGCCTGGCGCAGTGGGGTCAACGCCTTGCATGAAGCGGATCGAAGGATTGCGCGCACCAGATCAAGACAATGCCAGATTGGATTGGCAAACCGTCACGAGACCCGACCATACTGGGCGTGCGTTCCTTCATCTCCACTCGCTTCACCGGGAGTCCGCCGCATGAGTATCCGTCTGCTTGCCTTTGCCGCCAGTACCCGCAAGGCCTCCGTCAATCGACGCCTGATCGAGCGCCTGGCACACCACGCCCGAGAGGAAGGTGCCGAGGTCAGTCTGCTCGACCTCAACGACTTCCCGATGCCGCTCTACGATGGCGACAGCGAAGAGGCCAATGGCCGTCCCGCCAGTGCCGACCGTCTGCAGGAGATGCTGGCCAGCCATCAGGGGCTGTTGCTGGCGACGCCGGAGTACAACGGCTTCTTCAGCCCGCTGCTCAAGAACACCTTCGACTGGTTGTCACGCCCGGCAGCGGACGGCCAGAGCGGCATGGACGCCCTGCGCGGCATGCCGGTCGGCATCGTCTCGGCCTCACCCGGTGCCATGGGCGGCATGCGGGCGCTGCCCTTCGTGCGCCTGTACCTGAACAACCTCGGCATGCTGGTCGCGCCCCAGCAGATCGCGGTCTCGCGTGCCGGAAATGCCTTCCACGAGGACGGCAGTCTCGATGACGAAGGCCAGGACCACGCCCTCGCGGCTGTCGCCCGCCAGGTGATCGACCTGGCCAGCCTGCGCGCCTCCTGAAGCGCCACGCCGCTTTCCTCACAGCTACGCTCCCGGCCAGACAATTGCCCCTGCCAAACACGAACGGCCCCCTGCCACTGGCAGGGGGCCGTTCCTTGATGCGCTGTCTGCGTGACGTCAGAGCCTCAGGGCCCCAGTGCGTCACCCAAGCTCAGGCTCAGGCCGAGAAATCGATACCGATACGGCGACCGACTTCCTCGTAGGCTTCGATCACGCCGCCCAGCCCCTGACGGAAGCGGTCCTTGTCGAGCTTCTCGCGCGTCTCGGCATCCCACAGACGGCAGCCGTCCGGCGAGAATTCGTCACCCAGCACGACCTCACCCTTGAAGACACCGAACTCGAGCTTGTAGTCGACCAGCAGGATGCCGCCATCGAGGAACAGCTGCTTGAGGATGTCGTTGACCTGGAAGGTCAGTTCCTTGGCGCGCGCCAGGTGCTTGGGCTCTGCCCAGCCGAAGGTCTCGACCAGCGACTCGTTGATCATCGGGTCGCCCTTCTCGTCGTTCTTGAGGAACAGCTCGAAGGTCGGCGGATTGAGCTCGATGCCTTCCTCGACACCCAGACGACGCACCAGTGAGCCGGCGGAGATGTTACGCACCACACACTCCACCGCCATCATGTCGAGACGCTTGACCAGACACTCGTTGTCGCTGACCAGACGCTCGAAGTGGGTCGGGATACCGGCCGCCTTGAGTTTCTCCATGATGAAGGCATTGAACTTGTTGTTGACCATGCCCTTGCGTTCCAGCTGCTCGATACGCTTGCCGTCGAAGGCGCTGGTATCGTCGCGGAATTCCAGCAGCAGAAGATCCGGGTCGTCAGTGACGAAGACGGATTTGGCCTTGCCAGCGTAGAGCTCTTCACGCTTTTCCATGAGATTCCCCCTGATGACGCTAGACGCGTCGAGTGTTGAGGCGGTCGACGATGAATCGATCACGCTTGAGTCTGTCACGCCCAGTCGAGAAGGACCGTGGCGTTGGTGTATGGCGTGATTCGAGAGCTGTCCATCTGGTCAGCTCATCCAGAATCACAAACGCCCGATCGCGAAGCGACCGGGCGTCATGAATATCAGGCGATGGCCTGCCAGCCAAAGCCGCTGTCCTGCGCGGCGATGATCAGGCGACTATCGTCATCCGCAAGCCAGGGGGCCAGTGCCTCCCGGGCCAAGGACGGATGGTTGTTGCTCTCCGACAGATGCGAGGCCACCAGCCGTTGCAGGCGCGCCAGCCCCAGATGGGGCAAGGCGGCGCATGCCTGGGCATTGGCCAGATGGCCGAGCCGCCCCCCGACCCGCCGCTTGAGGCTGGGCGGATACGGCCCGCTGGCCAGCATCTGCGAGTCGTGGTTGAACTCCAGCACCAGCGCATCGCAGTCGGCAAAACAGCTCAGCACGTGCTCGCTGACGTGACCGAGGTCCGTCAGCACACCCAGACGCCGCGTAGCCGTCTCTCCGCGCCGGTTGAACACGAACTGCACCGGCTCGCGCGCATCGTGGGGCACCGTGACCGGCAGAATCTCGAGATCCTTGATCGCGAATTCCTGCTGCGGCGTGATCAGATGACGGCTCGGCAACGTGCCCAGCTTCTTCGCGCGCCCGGCAAGCCAGGTGCCGGTGGTCAGATGCACCGGCACAGCGTGGCGACGCGCCAGCGGCCCCACGCCGCTCAGGTGATCACCATGTTCATGGGTGACCAGCACGGCGTCCAGCTGCGAGGGATGCACGCCAAGGCGCGCCAGACGGGCCTCGGTCTCCTTGAGGGTGAAGCCGCAATCGACCAGCACCAGTGCCTCGCGGGTACGGATCAAGGTGCCATTGCCCTTGCTGCCGCTGCCCAGCGAAGCCATCGCCATCACGCCTTGAGCGCCGTCACTCGGCCCACGGGCGGCCGTCAGGCCAGCCGCCAGCGTCCCACTGCCTGCCACCGGGAGGGGGATCTGAAACGACGCGGCCGCCTCACCCGACGAGTCGTCAGATGAGGCGGCGCAAGGCGTGTCGAGCCACATGCTCAGCGCAGTGTCGACGCCACGGCGTCGAGCAGCTCACGCGCCAGTGCCGGCGTGGTCTCTTCACCATCGGCACGGGTCGCCGTGACCAGGGTGTGGTCATTCTCGGCGCGCAGCTTGAGTACCATCGGCACCGGGTCACCATCGCCGCCGATACCCAACCAACCGCCATCACGCTCTTCACGCGGGATGTAATCGACCATGAACTCGCCACGCGAGCGGTCCTGATCGGTCAGCGTCTGGTAGTCGGTGTTGAAGTTCTTCTGCAGCTGATAGAGCAGCTCGGCCCAGCTGCGCTCGGTATCCAGTGCCAGATCGACCTGCCAGGTGCCATCGCGGCCTTCCAGGCGCACACGGTCATCACGACTGAGCGACTGGGCTGCCAGCGAGACACCGCTATCGGCGGAAGACGCGGCCAGATAGCCGCTCAGCGCGTTCAGGCAGCTGCCGGCGACATCGCCGCCCTGCTGACAACGCACTTCGGAGGCATCGGCACGCAGCCCCTGGCTGACACTGATGATGCCCTGGGCCGTGGTGATCTCGCCCTTGCCGGCATCGATGCTCTGCACATCGAGGCCCTGATCGCGCACGAAGGACTGCAGACGCGTCCATACCGCCGCCGGCGCGGCGTTCACGGCCAACCAGCGGGCGTCGCCGCTCTGACGCATGGCGACGAACTCACGCCCACCCTGCTCGCTGGTCGCCAGTGGCTGGGGACGCGGTGCCTCGAAGTCGTCGCTGGCCAGGAAGTCACTGCTGGCCTGCGGCACCGGCATGGAGTCCTGGTAATCACCACGATTGATCGTGTCCGGCAGCTCCAGCGGTGGCGCGATGCTGGCATCGGCATACTCGCTGTTGCGATCGTAGTAGTAGCCATCACTGGAACAGCCTGCGACCGCGAGCGCCGTCAGCAGGGCCAGTGGTACGAAACGCTGACTCATCAGTTGAGCACCTCGGCCAGTTGCAGTGCTTCCTCGACCGTGGAGTGATACTGCTCGGACAGCCAGGTCAGCGGCAGACGCACGCCGGACTCCGGCGACAGGCCCATGCGGTGCATGGCGAACTTGACCGGGATCGGGTTGGACTCGACGCCCATCGCGGAGTGCAGCGGCATCAGGCGCGTGTTGATCTGGTGGGCGCGTTCGGCATCGCCGGCCACGGCGGCTTCACACATCTCGTGCATCAGGCGCGGCGCGACGTTGGCCGTCACGGAGATATCGCCGTGACCGCCCATCAGGATGAAATCGCAGGCGGTGGGGTCATCGCCGGAGTAGAGCGCGAAGTCGGTGCCCTTGAGGCGGTCGATCAGTTCCTGACCGCGCTCCAGGTTGCCGGTGGCATCCTTGAGGCCGACGATGTTGTCGAGTTCGGCGAGGCGGAAGACCGTCTCGTTGTAGATATCGGAACAGGTACGGCCCGGCACGTTGTAGAGAATGACCGGAATACCGGCCTGCTCGGCGACGGCCTTGAAGTGCTGGTAGAGCCCTTCCTGGGTCGGCTTGTTGTAGTACGGCGCCACGGAGAGGCAGTAATCCGCACCGACTTCCTTGGCGTAGCGCGCCAGTTCGACCGCTTCGGAAGTGGCATTGGCGCCCGTGCCGGCGATGACCGGAATCTTGCCGGCGACCGTCTCGACCACACAGCGGATGACATCGAAGTGCTCCGCGAAGGACATGGTGGTCGGCTCGCCGGTAGTGCCGGCGGCGACGATGGCATCGGTGCCATTTTCGAGGTGGAAGGCGACCAGCTGGCGCAGGGCGTCCCAGTCGATCTCGCCGGTGGCCTTCATCGGGGTCGCCAGTGCGACAATGCTACCTGTGATCATCCCTCGAATTCTCCTCTGGTGCCTGATGCGCCAGGCGTGTCCCTGCGCTGTTGAAACAACAGATTCCGGGGACAGACATCTGACATAAATTGGTTGACGCAGGACTCTGATTGCGTGGGCACGCCGACACGCGAGTCGCGTCAAGGGTGATGATGTTACAAAGACCATCGAAGCCTGTACAGACGCCATCTGCACCGGTTGTGCAAAGCGGTGGATTCCCTCGCCTGTCCGCAGGACGGATGCACGCCGGATGGGCGCGATGGCGCCGGTCGCCAAGACGGTGAAACACAAGAGTTCTGCCCTGTCTTTGACAAGTCAGGACGCCCTGCGTGTAATGCAGGACACACCGCAGAAGCGGGCAAGCGCGATGCCCATCACTGCCGGTTTTTTTCATCATTCTTGACTGTCAGCCGCCACATGGCCGTCAGTCATCGCCAGGAGAGCACGATGAGCGTCAGCCTCGGTCAGCCAATTCCCGACTTTACCGCCCAGGCCACCAGTGACACCGAAGTCACTCCGGCCAGCCTCAAGGGCAAGCAAGCCGTCATCTATTTCTACCCGAAGGACCACACGCCGGGCTGCACCACCGAAGGCGGTGACTTCCGCGACAACCTCGAGGAATTCGATGCGGCCAACACCGTGATCCTCGGCGTTTCCCGCGACAGCCTGCGCACCCACGAGAACTTCCGCGCAAAACAGGGCTACCCGTTCGAGCTGATCAGCGACCCGGACGAGACCCTGTGCAAGATCTTTGACGTCATTCACATGAAGAAATTCATGGGCAAGGAAAGTCTCGGCGTGGTGCGCTCCACCTTCCTGATCGACGCCGACGGCAATCTGGCGCGCGAATGGCGTGGCGTGAAGGTCAAGGGCCACGTCGAGGAGGTGCTGGAAGCCGCCCGCGAGCTCAACGCTGCCCGCTAGTCTCGAGTGGCAGCAGCTCGTCTGGAAGCAGTTGGGTAGAGAGCGCCTGTGTGCCAGCCGCCTCAGCCATGAAAAAAGCCCCGCCGATTGGCGGGGCTTTTTCGATCAGGCGCTCTTGTCCGCGACCCGATTCTCCTCGGCGCGCGCGCGGCGCGGCCAGGCATAGAGCAGCGACTTCATCAGGGTCGCCAGCGGGATGGCGAAGAACACACCCCAGAAGCCCCAGATGCCGCCGAAGAACAGCACCGCGAGGATGATCGCCACCGGATGCAGATTAACCGCTTCAGAGAACAGCAGCGGCACCAGCACGTTGCCATCCAGCGCCTGGATGATGCCGTAGGCGATCATCACGTACATGAAGGTGTCGCCCAGCCCGTAATGGAAACCGGCGACGGCGGCGACCGGCAAGGTCGCCCCTGCCGCGCCGATGTAGGGAATCAGCACCGAGAAGCCGACCACGATCGCCAGCAGCGCCGAATACGGCAGCCCGAAGGCGACGAAGGTGACGTAGCTGACGCCGCCGACGATGACGATCTCGATCACCTTGCCGCGCACGAAGTTGGCGATCTGGTCATCCATCTCGTTCCAGACCCGACTCATCAGCAGGCGCTTGCGCGGCAGCAGCGCCAGCGTGAAGTCCACCAGCCGCTCGCGGTCCTTGAGCATGAAGAACACCAGGATCGGCACCAGCACCAGGTAGATCACCACGCCCATCAGGTTGCCCAGCGACGCCAGCGACAGCGATACCGCGCGCTGCCCGAACTGGGTCAGCTCACGCCCGGCGGCGCCGACCCACTGCTGGACCTGCTCCGGCGTGATCAGGCCGGGGAAGCGCTCCTGAAGCTCGCCCAGCCAGCGCTGCCCTGAGGCGAACATGCCGGGAATCTCCTGGATCAGATTGGCCAGCTGATGCCAGACCAGTGGCAGCAGGATCAGCGCACTGGCCAGCATGATGCCCATGAACACCAGCGTCATCAGGCTGACCGCCGCCAGGCGTGGCAGGCCACGGCGCTCCATCCAGCTCACGCCGCTCTGCAGCAGGAAGGCGACGATCAGGGCGGTGAAGAATGGCGCCAGCATGCTGCCGAGCAGAATGACGGCGGCGAACACCAGCACCAGCACCAGAAACAGCACCACCGCCTCCTCGTCGGAGAAATAGCGCTCGATCCAGCCACGCAACAACGTCTTCATGGTCATGACGGATCTTCCTCGCACTGCGCCTTGATCACGAAGCGATAATCGCCCTCTGGCGTCTCCTCACGCGAGACCAGCGCGTGATCACTCAGCGCCAGATAGGCAGGAATGTCGCCCCAGGCGCCGGCGTCGCTGGCGAGGACCTCGAGTTGCTCGCCGGCACTCATGCCAGCCAGTTTGAGCTTGGTGCGCAGCAGCGGCAACGGACAGTGCAGGCCGCGCGCATCCAGCGTCTGCAGGTGGGTATCGGCCGTGGAGTCAGCCATCGGATTCGCAGTCTCAGCGCCAGGTCGTTCGAATGCCATCTGCCCTTCCGTTCTCGTTATGATGTTCTGCCGCACGCCATGGTGGGTACAGCTTGAAAACGCCCCGATTTAAGGGCACCTTGCCTGACAAAGCAACTTTCCGCCCTGCGCGGCTGCGTCTTGCCCGGCCTTACGCAGGGCCGCCAACGCCAGTGCGGCGCCCGGCAATCCTGTGGGCCGACCGCACCTTGCGCCATATCGAAGAGGATTGCCTGCATGTCGTTGCTGCCCCCCTTGAGCGGACGCATCCGCATCGGACGCCGCGGGCTTGCCACCCTGTCGAGCGCCCTGCTCGGCCTGTTGCTGATGGGCGCACCGGTCGCCAGTGCGCCAGCCGCGTCCCACAACGACTATGGACTGCCGGACCTGGGGAGTGCGAGCGGCGGCATCTCCAGCAATGACGAATATCGTATCGGTCGCGCCTGGCTGCGTCAGTTCCGCGCCCATGTGCGTGAATGGGATGATCCCATCACTCTGGACTGGATCGGTAGCATCGTGCGTCAACTAGCACCGTGGAGCGAGCTGGATGACCGCAATTTCATCATTACTCTGGTCGCCAGCAGCCAGCTGAATGCCTTCGCCGTGCCCGGCGGCGTGGTCGGCGTCAATACGGGACTGTTCGCCTTCGCGCCGGACCGCGATGCCTTCGCCTCGGTGCTCGCCCACGAGCTGGGGCACCTCTCCCAGCATCACTTCGCGCGCAACATGGAGCGCCAGGCCGAGACACGCCTGCCGACGCTGGCCGGCTTCCTCGCCGGCATGGTGATCGCGGCGGGCGGTGGTGGCTCAGCGGGCATCGCGACCATGGCCGGCACCCAGGCCGCTGCCATTTCCGATCAGCTGGCCTATTCGCGCCGCTTCGAGCAGGAGGCTGACCGCGTCGGCATCGATGCGCTGTCACGCGCCGGCTTCGACCCCGAAGCCATGCCGCGCATGTTCCGCGCCATGCAACGCATGGCCAGCCTGCAGGGCGGCAATGCCCCGGAATTTCTGCTCACGCACCCGGTGACGGAGGCGCGTATCGGCGATACCCAGGCCCGCGCCGACGCCATGCAGAAGGTGACACCCGACCCGCTCGCGCAGCTCGCCTACGCGATGATCCGTGCCCGCGCCCTGCTGGCGCTCAACCTGCGCCAACCCGAGCAGGGACTGACGACACTGCGCGAAGACAACCCCGACCCCGACGCGATTGCCTACTATCAGGCGCTGGCCGCGGCGGAGCACAACCAGGTCGACAAGGCGCTGGCCGCACTGGACCGCCTGCACGACAAGCATCCTGACCTGACCCTGATCAGCGCCAGTGCAGTCGAGGTCGCGCGGGATGCCCGGCGTTATGAGGAGGCGACCCGGCGCGCCAGACGCCTGCTGCGCCTGCAACCCGACTATCTGCCGACGCGACTGGCCATGGCGGAAGTCGCGCTGCAACAGGACCCCACCGCCGCGCGCCAGCAGCTGGAGGACATGCGCCGCGATCATCCCGATGACCCCAAGGTCTGGAGCCTGGCCGCCGAAGCCAGTGGCCGCAGCGGCCACACCGCCGAAGCCTTCCTGTATCGCGCCGAATTCGACCAGCTGGAGGGGCGCATGGACAAGGCCTTCGCGCAGCTCAAGCTGGCCGACGAGGCCGCGCGCAAGAACGGCGACTTCAGCATGGCCAACCGTATCAGTTCACGCCGGGAGGACTTCAAGCGCTACCGCAACGCCATCGAGGAGTTCTGAGGCACCTTCCCTCTCGCTGCACCAGGCAAACAAAACCGCCGCCCCGAGGAATCGGGAGCGGCGGTTCTGGTTCATGCAGACATCGGACGGTCGCGATCAGCGTCAGCGCTCAGCCACGATTGAATTCCAGCATCCGCGTCAACGGCTTCAGGGCGCGTTCACGCAGGGCATCATCGACGAAGACTTCCTCGGCATTCGCTTCCGACGGATCGCGACGCAGCACGGCGGCCAGATTCTCCAGGCCGTTCATCGCCATCCACGGGCAATGCGCGCAGCTCTTGCAGGTCGCGCCATTGCCGGCGGTCGGCGCCTCGTACAGCTGCTTGTGCGGCGCGGCCTGCTGCATCTTGAAGAAGATGCCACGATCGGTCGCGACGATCAGTTGCTGGTTGTCGAGCTCGACGGCGGCCTTGATCAGCTGCGAGGTAGAACCGACCACATCGGCCAGCTCGACCACCGACTGCGGTGATTCCGGGTGCACCAGCACTGCGGCGTCCGGGTAGACCTTGAGCAGGTCACTGATGCCCTGGGCGCGGAACTCGTCGTGGACGATGCAGGCACCGTCCCACAGCAGCATGTCGGCACCGGTCTGCTTCTGCACGTAAGCGCCCAGATGCTTGTCCGGCGCCCAGATCAGCTTCTCGCCCTTGGCGTGCAGGTGCTCGATGACATCGACGGCGATCGAGGAGGTCACCACCCAGTCGGCGCGCGCCTTCACGGCCGCCGAGGTATTGGCGTACACCACCACGGTGCGGTCGGGATGCGCATCGCAGAAGGCCGCGAACTCGTCTTCCGGGCAGCCGAGGTCCAGCGAGCAGGTCGCCTCCAGCGTCGGCATCAGCACGCGCTTCTCCGGCGACAGGATCTTGGAGGTCTCACCCATGAAGCGTACGCCGGCGACGATCAGCGTCGAGGCGTCATGGCGAGCGCCGAAACGCGCCATCTCGAGGGAATCCGCGACGCAGCCGCCGGTTTCCTCGGCCAGCTGCTGGATGGCGTCGTCGCAGTAGTAATGCGCGACCAGTGCGGCATCCCGCTCGATGAGCAGCTGCTTGATCTCGTCGATCAGCGTGGCATCTTCGGCGGCGGGGCGCGTCGGGCAGTAAGCGCGGACCAGATGCTCGCGCACCTGCTCACGGACGGCATTGTGGGCCTCACGACCCGGCATGGCATTAGTCAGGCTGTTCATGTGTCTCTCACCTAGCCCACAGGGGCTCCCCCTGTGCTGAGTGGGTCAGGACTCGGCCCGGACACGAACGGCCCGTGGCGGCCCTGCCAGCGCTGCAGCTGGGCTCCCCAGACTGCGGCGTGTGCCTTGGGCGTCTATCGCCCGCAGCGGCGTCCGCACTGAGCGGACATGAGCCTTGGCTCGCCCACAAGGATACGCCTGGCGCGATCGCGGCTCCAGTCGACCTGGGGCAACGGACTCTTTCCTTTCGCGTAACAAAAATTGCCCCGCGCCAATGAAGGCACGGGGCAAGATCTGGTGGGTCGTGAGGGATTCGAACCTTCGACCAATTGGTTAAAAGCCAACTGCTCTACCACTGAGCTAACGACCCAAAACTGGGTGGCGGATGGTGGGTCGTGAGGGATTCGAACCTTCGACCAATTGGTTAAAAGCCAACTGCTCTACCACTGAGCTAACGACCCGCCGCCGGGTGCTTTGCAAAAGACCATTCCAGAGAATGGTGGGTCGTGAGGGATTCGAACCTTCGACCAATTGGTTAAAAGCCAACTGCTCTACCACTGAGCTAACGACCCTTGCGAAGCGGGACGTAAGATACCGCCGATCCCGTTTCGACGCAAGCCTTTTGCAAAAAAACTTCAAGTAAATGACCAGCTTGTCCGCTGGCACCTTGCGAAACGCCTGCACCAGCACATGGACGACGCCCGGGCCAGCGCCTGAGACAAAGACACACAAGCCCGCGATGGGCGCGGGCTTGCGGGCTACCACTTAGGTCGCACGAGCTTGTGGCATGTCCACGAGCTTATGCCATGTCAGTGAACGACGGCATGTTGCCGTCCTCACCGACTACGCCATCAGCGCGGCTTGCGCGTACGCTGCGGCGGCTTCTTCATGGCGCGCACCGGACGACGCTTCTGCTTGTCGCGGCTCCAGCGGTTCTGCTCGTCCGGCGTCAGAGCCGGCGCCTTGCGATGCTCGAGACCTGCCAGCGTGGACAGTTCATCGATCTCGCTCTGCTCCATCTCCACCCACTCACCGGCGCGAGCGCGCTTGTCGAGGAAGATGTTGCCGTAGCGCACGCGCTTCAGGCGGCTGACGGTCAGGCCCTGGGAGTCCCACAGACGGCGAACCTCACGGTTGCGGCCTTCCATGATCACGACGTGGAACCAGCTGTTGATGCCTTCGCCACCGAATTCCTGCACATCGGTGAAACGTGCCGGACCATCTTCAAGCATCACGCCATTGACCATGTTGACGACGTGCTCGCGCTTGACCTCACCCATGACACGCACGGCGTACTCACGCTCGATCTGGGTCGACGGGTGCATCAGACGGTTGGCCAGCTCGCCATCGGTGGTGAACAGCAACAGACCGCTGGTGTTGATGTCGAGACGACCGATCGCGATCCAGCGCTCGCCCTTCAGGCGCGGCAGACGCTCGAAGACGGTGCGGCGGCCTTCCGGGTCCTTGCGCGTGCACAGCTCGCCTTCCGGCTTGTTGTACATGATGACGCGACGCGCCGTCTCTTCGGCACCCTTCAGGCTCTGCGGGCGATCGTCGAGGCTGACCTGGTCACGCGGGCCGACGCGATCGCCCAGCTGGGCGACCTTGCCGTTGACCTTGACGCGACCGGCGCTGATGGCGACTTCCATCTCACGGCGGGAGCCGAGACCGGAGCGCGCCAGCACTTTCTGCAGCTTCTCGTCCTCGACCAGCTTGTCGCCCTTGGCCTGCGGCGGCAGCGGACGCAGTTCCGGCGCGTCGGCGGCGGCCGGCTTCTTGCCGACATTGGCCTTGCTGCCGCGCGTGGACTTGCCGGTATCACGGGTCGGGCGAGCCTGCTCGCCACGCTTGTCGGCGGAATCTGCCGCGTTCTTGTCCGCGACGTTCTTGTCCGCGAAGGCCTTGCCGGTCACGGCCTTGCCACCGGCGTGCTTGCCGCCAGCCTGCTTGTTGCCTGCCTGGCTGCTGCCGGGGCGAGAGGTCTTGCGCTTATCAGAGTCTGTCTTGCTCATGACATGAACCATTTCATCTATAGGAGTTTCGCCTACGCAGGGTCGTCATCATCGACGGTCCCGGCAGCGGAGGAGTCGTGCGGCTGCGCATCGGCAGCGTCGTCATCCTCGTCTGCACCGCGCAAACGTTGGCTGAGGCGCGCTTCGAGTGTGGCGAAGTCGAACCCCGAGCCGGTGGACGCCATCCCGGCGTGATCATTTTCCGCCTGTGAGGCGGAAGGTACTGCTGTGTTCGGTGTGTCATCCGATGCGCCGGAGGTGTCGAGTGCGCGCATCTTCAGCGCCTCTTCCAGCTGCTCGGCGGTGACGTCCGGCGGTTGCCAGTCATCAGGTACCGGGGTGCCAGTGTCGGTCTCGAGACCTGTCTCAAGACCTGTCTCAAGACCTGTCTCAAGAGCTGACTCAGCCTTTGACTCTGCCTCTGCGTCAGATGCTGACTCAGGCGCTGTCTCATGCTCTGGTCCAGTCCCCGCATCAGCGCCGTCTGCCGGCGCCTCCTCCACCTCGCCGTCCGGGTCATCCGGCAATGGCAAGGTCTGAGAGGGCGGCACATCATACAGGTCTGCCTCGAGCTGTTCGAGTCCTTCGAAGCCTTTCAGTTCATGCACCGGCGGCAGCTCTTCCAGCGTCTTGAGCCCGAAGTCATCGAGGAACTGACGTGTGGTGGCGAAGACCGCCGGGCGCCCCGGCACATCACGGTGGCCGACCACCCTCACCCAGCCGCGCTCGACCAGGGTACGCATGATCGAGGAGCTGACCGTCACGCCACGCACCTGCTCGATATCACCGCGGGTCACCGGTTGACGATAGGCCACCAGCGCCAGGGTCTCCAGCAAGGCGCGCGAATAACGTTGCGGACGCTCTTCCCATAGCCGCGATACCCAGGGGGAATACTGCTGGCGAACGCGCAGCCGCCAGCCACTGGCGGTCTCGATCAACTCCAGCGCGCTTGTGTCAGCCGGGTGACGCGCTTCCAGCTTGCCCAATGCCTCGCGCAGCGCAGGCTTGGTCGGGCTTGAATACTCATCGAACAGACCGGCCAGGCGCTCTAGCGTCAGCGGCTCGCCGGCGGCCAGCAGGGCCGCTTCGATGATCTGGTCCAACGGGACATCGCGCAAACTCATGACGCCGCGTTCTCCTGCTCGTCGGATGGGGGTATGGAAGGTGACATCTGCGCCTCATCGGACGCTGCGTCATCGTACGCTGCGTCATCGAACGCCCCCTGATCGGCCGCCACCTCATCTTCGTCGGCGAATTCCAGCGCCAGCCAGTCCTCATCATCCTCGGGGTCCGGTTCCGGCGTGCGCGCGCGCACGTGAATCGGTGACAGCGGCGCATTCTGGACGACCTCGATCATCGACTCCTTGGCCAGCTCCAGAATCGCCATGAAGCTGACCACCACGCCGGCACGCCCTTCCTCGAGCGTGAACAGCTTCTCGAAGGGCGTGAAGTGCTCATGACTCAACAGATTCATGATCGCCAGCATGCGCTCGCGGGTGGACATCACCTCACGCGAGATGGTGTGCGCCTGGACGAGGTCCGCCTGACGCAAGAGACCGGACAGCGCGCCGAGCAATTCCGACAGGTCGACATCAGGGTGCACCACGCGCGTCTCGAGCTCGGGCAGGTCTGCCGTGGCCACGAACCAGTCGCGTCCCTGACGCGGCATCTCATCCAGCCCTTCGGCGGCCAGCTTGGTCTGCTCGTATTCCTGCAGACGACGGATCAGCTCGGCGCGCGGATCCTCTTCCTCGTCATCATCACTCTCCTTCGGCTGGCGCGGCAGCAGGCTGCGCGACTTGATCTCCGCCAGCATCGCGGCCATCAGCAGGTATTCACCGGCCAGGTCGATCTGCATGGCATGCATCAGCTCGACATACTCGATGTACTGATGGGTGATGGCCGCGACATTGATGGCGAGGATATCGAGATTCTGGCGACGGATGAGGTAGAGCAGCAGATCCAGCGGCCCCTCGAAGGTCTCGAGAAAGACCCGCAGTGCCTCCGGCGGGATGTACAGATCCTGCGGCATCTCGGTGAGCGCGGTGTCGTTGACGCGCGCCAGCACCGTCGACGCCGCCGTCGGGGGCGTGACGAGAGGTGCGGGCTGATGCCCATCGGTGAGAGCAAAACTGGCGCCATCGAGCAGGTCGCTCATGACATCTCCTGCAGGAGGCGGGTGAAGATGGGTCTGGGGGACGGGCATTCTAGCGGCTCGCGCCCCATCCCCCAAGTCTTTACGCCACCGGTGATACGCAGGGCCCGCGCTCGGCGCCGCCCGTGTCTAGCGATAGGTCAGGCCGATCACGCGCCGCAGCTCATCCAGGGTGTCACGCACGGTGTCGCGGGCCCGCTCGGCCCCTTCTGTCATCATGGTGCGCACCTTGCCATGCTCCCCTTCCAGCGCCTCGGCACGTTCACGAATCGGCGCCAGCGCCGCGTCGACATGCTCTATCAGACAGCCCTTGCAGTCCAGGCAGCCGATGCTGGCATCGCGGCAACCCTCCGCCGCCCACTGGCGGTCCGAGGCGGGCGTAAAGCTTTCATGCAGCGTCCACAGCGGACAGCGCTGCGGGTCACCGGGGTCCTGGCGGCGCACGCGCGCAGGGTCGGTGGGCATCTCGCGCACGCAGGCCGCGATATCGTCGCGACCGCTGCGCAGGAAGATGGCGTCTTCGCGTGCGGCCTTGTGCGTCTTGAGCTCCATGCCCAGCAGCGGCTCGACCTCGCCCTGCCAATGTTCCGGCTCGCCGAGGATGCGACGCCCGCCACCTTCCAGATAGCCGAGCAGGCGCTCCTGCTGGTTGCGATTGAGCTTGCTGGTCTCGGCCAGCAGACCGCGCGCACGCTCGAAGGCCTCGAGATCGCCCTCTTCCTGATAGTCGCTCAACCATTCGCGGTAAAGGCGGCCGCTCTTCTTGCCCAGGCGCGCAATGGCGCGTTCGGCCTGCTCCTCGAAGCCGGCATCGCGGCCATAGCGATGGTTGAAGCGCCGGGCGACCTCACGGGTGAACTCGATATGCGCACGCTGCTCAGGTCCGGCGGGCACCACCTGCCCCCGCAGCGCCAGTATGTCGGCCGCCTGCATCAGCGGTGCTCCCAGCATCGCGAAGCTGGCTCCCTGCTGCTCACCGAGCCCGGCGACCATCTCACGATAGCTGGGCAGACGCTCCAGCCATGCCTTGGGCGTGACGCTGGCCAGGATCATGTGCACATCGGTCAGCTCCGGCACCCAGGACTGGATGAACAGGGTAGCGACCTTGGGGTTGACCCCACAGGCGAGACAATCGATCACCATCGCCCAGCTGTATTGCTCGATCTCGTGAGGCGCGTGACCGCTGACCGCCAGCGCGTTCCAGTCGGCGACCAGAAAATAGGCATCGTGATGGTATTGCAGCTCGGTCCAGCGCCGGATCACTGATTGATAGTGTCCGAGTTGCAGGTGTCCGGTGGGGCGTAAGCCGGACACCAGCCTGGCCGAGGTATCGGTGGCACTCACCTTGTGAGTTCTCCCTGAGGCGTATGAAGCCGTCAGTCTAGCAACCCGAGGCCCCGATCAGCATCCCCGCGACGTCGTGTCCCTGACAACAGGCGCCAGCTGATGGCTCAGGCAGCGGCCAGCGCACCTGTCAGCCGGCGGCGATACCGGTGCGATAGCGCCCGGCATAGTCGAACAGCTTGTCCCGGATCTGCCAGTAACGCCCACTCTTGCGCCCGATGACGAAGTCCGGTGCCTTGAGGCGCGCCTCGCCTGCCAGCACCTCGGCGATGTCCTTGGGCGCCCAGTCACTGCCCGGCGCGCGCAGATGACGCGCGAGGAAGCTCAAGCGGAAGGCGTGGCGCTGGGCGGAGGTCTCGAGCGCGAACCACTCGGACAGGTCGGTGCCGTCCTCGTCGTAGTAGGTCACCTTCAAGCGTGGCAGGCCGCGCCCGTTGCGCGCCTCCTCCAGCTGCCAGCCACTGACGCGCAGCACCCGTGCGTCGCGCAGCTTGAGCGCATCGCGCAACTTGTCATCCGGATCGACCAGCCGTGCCTGACAGGCGTGACAATGGCGAGCGGCAATGTCGTTGGCCTCACCACATTGCGGACAGGCCTTGGCCCGATAACGGAAGTCGCACTGCACCAGCGGCCTGCCCTCGCCTTCCGGTGACTCGACCAACCCCTGACAGCGGCGCCCGAAGTGCTCGATCACCAGCTCGCCATCCTTGCGTCCCCAGAACAGATTGGCATTGCCGCATACCGGGCACTCGACCTGGACGATCTCGGTATCGCCGGCCGGTTTCGGCGTCGCTACCTCCGGCGCGTAGAGATCCCAGGGATTGCCGGCGTAGTCGAGAATCAGGCAGTCCGTCTTGCCGGGACTCAGGCGCAGTCCGCGCCCGACGATCTGCTGATAGAGACTGACGGATTCCGTGGGCCGCAGGATGGCGATCAGATCGACATGCGGCGCATCGAAGCCGGTGGTGAGCACCGCGACATTGACCAGATACTTGAGCTGCTGGGCCTTGAAGGCATGGATCAGCCGCTCGCGCTCCTCGCCGGGGGTCTCGCCGGTGATCAGCGCCGCCTCACCCTCGGGCAGGAGCCCCGTGACCTCCTCGGCATGTTCGACGGTGGAGCAGAACACCATCACCCCAAGTCGCTCGCGTGCCTGGGCGACGATATCCAGCACGATGCCCGGCGTCGCGCGCGAGCCCTGCACCACCTCGTTGAGCTCCGCCTCCTGGAAGCTGCCGCCGATGCCGGGCGCCAGCTGCGAGAAATCATAGCGCGCCACCGCGACATCGACGCGCCGCGGCTCACTCAGAAAGCCCTGGCGCACCATCAGGCGCAGTGGCTGCTCGAAGACGCAATCACGGAAGAAGCAGTCGTCGTCACCGCGCACCATGCCGTGATAGTGACGATGGAAGATGAAGCCCTGCCCGAGGCGGTACGGCGTCGCCGTCAGCCCCAGCACCTTGAGACGCGGGTTGTGCTCGCGTAGATGGTCGATGACCTTGCGGTAGCTGGCGTCCTTCTCCAGCGAGACACGGTGGCACTCGTCGATCACCAGCAGCGTGAAGGGCGCTGCCTGAGCATCAGTCGTCGGCTCAGCCGGCGTGAAGGCATCGAGATTGCGCACCACTGACTGCACCGAGCCGAACACCACCTGACGCGAGGCCTGCTTGCGCTTGAGGCCGGCACTGAAGATGTCGGCCTCCTTGCCATAGGATTCGTACTTGGCGTGGTTCTGCTCGACCAGTTCGCGCACATGCGCCAGCACCAGCACACGGCCACGTGCGATACGCGCAAGCTCCGCGATCACCAGTGACTTGCCGCTGCCGGTGGGCAGCACGATCACCGCCGCCTCATCACTCTTGCGAAAATGCTCGACGGTACGCCGCACGGCCTCCTGCTGATAGGGACGCAGCTCAAACATGCGGCGTCGTCCCGCAAGACGGGAGAATGGGGACGCTGCCGACAGGCAGCCCCAGAGAAGTGAGGGCTGACAGGGACGTGAGGGCTGACAGGAACATTGACATCAAGGGGCCGCCGAATCGCAGGAAGGGACAATGTCCCCATTATCCGCATCAGCGACTGCAGCGGCAAAGTGGGTGTGGATAACCTGACCCCGTCAGTCTTGATCCGTCAGGATCAGAAGCGCGGCGCGCGCCCCTCGAGCTTGGCCTTGATGCACTCGGTCTGTTCCGCGCGCCCCAGCAACGAGGACTGCAGCTGTGCCTCAAGCGCCAGCGCCTCGGCTTCCGGCGCAGCGAGGGCCTCGTCATAGAGACGCGTGATGGCGCGGATGGCGCTGGGAGAGCGCCCGGCAATCTGGCGCGCCAGGGCCAACGCCTCTTCCTGCGGGCTGGAGATGATACGTGTCACCAGCCCGGCGCTCTGCGCCTCGTTGGCCTCGACCTTGCGTCCGCTCCACGTCAGCTCGTGCAGCCAGTCCGGTCGTACGCCACGTGCAGTGACGCTGATGCCCATGTCCGGAATGATGCCCCAGTCGATCTCGAGCACCGCCAGGCGCGCATCAGGATCACACAGGCGAATGTCTGCCCCCAGCGCGATCTGCAGGCCGCCACCGAAGACATTGCCATGCAAGGCGGCGATGACCGGCACCCCGACATCACGCCAGCCCAGCGCCAGCTGCTGCACGGTATTGCGCTGTGGCGCACAGCCGTTGGCCCCCGCGACCAGCAACTGCGGCACGCGGGCGGCGTCGCCCATGATGGCGGCGATATCCAGCCCCGCACAGAAACTGGGCCCCTCCCCCGACAGCACGATGGCGCGCAGGCCTGACCCCCGGGCACGGGCATGCAGCTCTTGCTGTACCGCAAGCAGGGCATCGATCATCTTCCAGTCGATGCCGTTGTGCTTGTCAGGACGATTGAGGCGCACGTCGGCGACATGCTCACTGATCGAGAGGGTCACATAACGTTCAGGCGTGAGGTGGGTAGCGTCAGACATGGCGGTCTCCCTGCGACGGATAACGAGCAAGCACGCGCTCGAACGATTTCACGACAGTGCCGAGCGATGGCACTCATCCAGTGATAAACCCAAAAGGCGCAGGCAACCACACTGCGTTCGTCGAGCTGCCCACGGGCAAGACTCGCTACGTCCCAGTGTGACTGCCTGCGCCCGGTTGTTGAACGGTCGTTTGGTCGCAGGGGTGACGTTTGTCTACTCGCGCTTGGCCCCCGACACCTCTGACAACGATCGAGGCTGGAAGCTCTCGGCCTGGGCCATCGCCCAGACACGACGATAGAAGGGATAGTCATCCCCTTGCGTCAGCAGCGCGCCCTTGGTCAGGAAGGGATGCAGGTGCGAGAACAGCTTGACCTCATTCTCGGAGACACGATGCACCAGGTGGTCCGGGGTGATCTGCCACGGCGTGTGCAGGCCCGCCGCCGACAGGATCTCGGCCAGCGCATGCAGGGTGTTGTGATGGAAGTGACGCACCTGATCGGCCTTGTCTTCCACGACCAGCGATTTCTGGCGCAGATCATCCTGGGTGGCGACCCCCGTCGGGCACTTGTTGGTGTGACAGCTCAGTGACTGGATGCAGCCCAGCGCGAACATGTATCCGCGTGCGGCATTGACCCAGTCCGCCCCCAGCGCCATCACGCAGGCGATATCGAAGGCACTGATGATCTTGCCGCTGACACCGATGCGCACCTCATCACGCAGCCCTGCGCCCACCAGCGAGTTGTGGACGAACTGCAACCCTTCACGCAGCGGGGTGCCGAGGTGATCGGTGAATTCGGTCGGTGCGGCGCCGGTACCGCCCTCACTGCCATCGACGACGATGAAATCGGGCACGATCCCGGTCTCGAGCATCGCCTTGACGATGGCCATGAATTCCCACGGCTGACCGAGGCACAACTTGAAGCCCACCGGCTTGCCACCCGACAGCTCGCGCAGGCGCTGGATGAAGCTCAGCAACCCGGCGGGCGTGGAAAATTCACTATGGCTAGCAGGCGAGATGCAGTCCTCGCCCATCGCAATGTCACGCGTCTCGGCAATCTCCGCACTGATCTTGCTGGCGGGCAGAATTCCGCCATGCCCTGGCTTGGCGCCCTGACTGAGCTTGATCTCGATCATCTTGACCTGGGGGCTAACCGCCTTCTTCGCGAATTTCTCCGCATCGAAGCCGCCCTTGTCATTGCGGCACCCGAAATAGCCACTGCCGATCTCCCAGATCAGATCGCCCCCGAATTCGCGGTGATAGGGGCTAATGCTGCCCTCACCGGTGTCATGGGCGAAGTTGCCCAGCCTGGCCCCCTTGTTCAAGGCGCGGATGGCATTGGCACTCAAGGAGCCGAAGCTCATCGCCGAGATATTGAACAGCGAGGCGTTGTAGGGATGCGAGCACTGGGAGTTGCCGACATTGAGACGAAAGCCCTTGGGGTCCGGCACGCTCGAGGTCTGCATGGAATGACCGATGAACTCATAGCTGTCGGAATAGACATCCAGCAAGGTGCCGAACGGCTGCGACGAATTGCGCTGGCGTCCGCGGGCATAGACCAGCTCGCGCTGCTTGTGGGAAAACGGCAGCTGATCGGTGTCCGACTCGAACAGGTACTGGCGCATCTCCGGACGCAGCGCCTTGAACAGATAGCGCATGTTGCCGATCACCGGATAGTTGCGACGCACGGCGTAATCCGATTGCCGCAAGTCATTGAGACCAACCGCGACCAGCAGCACAAAAAGGATGGCCAACGGCCACAGCCAGGCATTCTGCATCGCCAATGGAAGGCAGATGAGCGCCCCCAGGATACAGAGCAGAAACACGGAATAACGCGGCAACAGCGACCATTTCAGCTTCATCACGACATCCTTGTAATGTGTCAGGCAGGGATTCACGACCTCGGGCATGAGGCTTGGCCTCCACCTTAAGCTACCCGGCGTCCGACACCCAGCTCCCGCCATGGAACGCCATGTTGAGCAAGCCAGACGCGAGTCCCGTATCACTCGCCTTGCTTCGGCCCCAACGCAAGACGCCCCCATGGCCTTTGCCATGGGGGCGTCTCTCATGCTGTCATCCGGTGATGACCGACCGTGGGATCAATCGACCCAACGACGTGCATTGCGGAACATACGCAACCAGGCACCATCCTGCTCCCAGTCATCCGGACGCCAGGAGTTGGTGACGGCACGTGCCACGCGCTCCGGGTGCGGCATCATGATGGTCACGCGACCATCATCGGTGGTCAGACCGGTGATACCGGACGGCGAGCCGTTCGGGTTGGCCGGATAGCGCGTGGTGGTCTGGCCGTAGTTGTCGACGTAACGCAGCGCGACCTGGCCGCTGCTCTGCATCTTGCGCAGGTGCGCGCTGTCGCGGAACTCGGCACGCCCTTCACCATGCGCGATGGCGATCGGCAGGCGCGAGCCTTCCATGCCATCGAGGAACAGCGAGGCGCTCTTCTCGACCTCGACCATCGCGACACGCGCCTCGAACTGCTCGGACTCGTTGCGCACGAAGCGCGGCCAGGCCTCGGCCCCCGGGATCAGCTCCTTGAGCTGGGAGAGCATCTGGCAACCGTTGCAGACGCCCAGCGCGAAGCTGTCGTCACGCTGGAAGAAGCGCTCGAACTGTTCACGCGCACGCGCATTGAACAGCACCGACTTGGCCCAGCCGCCGCCGGCGCCCAGCACGTCACCGTAGGAGAAGCCGCCACAGGCGACTAGTCCGCGCATGGTGTCCAGATCGACACGCCCTTCAAGGATGTCGCTCATGTGGACGTCCACCGCCTCGAAACCGGCGCGGTCGAAGCTTGCCGCCATCTCGAGCTGACCATTGACGCCCTGCTCACGCAGGATCGCCATGCGCGGACGTGCACCGGTATTCAGGTACGGTGCCGCGATGTCCTCGTTAACGTCGAAGGTGGCCTGGGCGGTGAGGCCCGGATCACGCACGTCGTTGATGGACTCGAATTCACTCTTGGCGCAATCGGCGTTGTCACGTGCGGCCTGCATGCGATAGCTGGTCTCGGCCCACAGACGCTCGGCGCTGGCGCGGGTGGTGGAGAGCAGGTTCTGGCCCAGCAGCGTGATGTTGATCTGTTCATCGGCACGCGGCGTGGCGATCACGCCACTGTGCTCGAGCCCCACGGCCTTGAGCTCGGCGAGGATGGACTCGGTATGCTCGCGACGCACCTGCACCACGGCGCCCAACTCTTCGGCGAACAGCGCGCCGGTGGCCTGACCCGGCTCGGCGGCGGTCCAGTCGAGGGAGATGTCGAGACCGACACGTCCCGCGAAGGACATTTCCATCAAGGTAGTCAACAGACCACCGTCGCTGCGGTCGTGATAGGCCAGCAGCTTGCCTTCGACATTGAAGCGCTGGATGGCCTCGAAGAAGTGCTTGAGGTCTTCGGGCTTGGCAAGATCCGGCGCTTCGTTGCCGACCTGTCCATAGACCTGCGCCAGCGCGGAGCCACCGAGACGGTGAGCGCCATGACCGAGATCGATCAGGATCAGGTCCGTCTCCACGGCCTCGCCATTCAGCGTGCGACGCAGCTGCGGCGTCAGGGTACGCATGGCATCGGTGACCGGCGCGAAGCCTGTCATCACCAGCGACAGCGGCGCGGTGATCGACTTGTCTTCGCCGTTCTCGTCCTGCCAGGCGGTGCGCATGGACATGGAGTCCTTGCCGACCGGAATGGTCAGATCCAGCGCCGGGCACAGTTCCATGCCGACGGCGTGGACGGCTTCGAACAGCGCCTGATTCTCGCCGGTGTGATCGGCAGCGCTCATCCAGTTGGCGGACAGCTTGATGTCAGACAGCCTGGCGATCGGAGCGGCGGCCAGGTTGGTGATCACCTCGGCGACGGCCAGACGCGCGGAGGCGGCCGGCGAGATCAGTGCGACCGGCGTGCGCTCGCCCATCGCCATCGCTTCACCGACATGGCTGTCGAGGGAGCTGGTGGTGACGGCGCAATCGGCCACCGGCACCTGCCACGGACCGACCATCTGGTCACGCGCGACCATGCCGGTGATCGAGCGGTCGCCGATGGTGATCAGGAATTTCTTGGAGGCGACGGTGGGCAGCTGCAGAACACGGGTCATCGCTTCACGCGGGTCGAGGTTGTCGAGACCCAGGGCCGGCAGTTCCAGCGTCTGGCGCTCGAAGCTGCGTGACATCTTGGGCGGCTTGCCGAACAGCACGTCCATCGGCAGATCGACCGGACGCGTATCGAAGTGACCATCCTTGACGATCAGCTCGTGCTCCTCGAGGGCTTCACCAACCACGGCGTACAGGCAACGCTCGCGCTTGCACAGGGCTTCGAAGGTGGCCAGATTCTCAGGCGCCACCGCCAGCACGTAGCGCTCCTGGGATTCGTTGCACCAGATTTCCAGCGGGCTCATGCCGGACTCGGCACTCGGCACGGCGCGCAGATCGAACAGACCACCGCGACCGCCATCCTTGACCAGCTCCGGCAGGGCATTGGACAGGCCGCCCGCGCCGACGTCGTGGATGAAGCAGATCGGGTTCTTGTCATCCAGCGCCCAGCAGCGATCGATGACTTCCTGCACGCGACGCTCCATCTCGGCGTTGTCACGCTGCACGGAGGCGAAGTCGAGGTCTTCGCTGGAGCTGCCGGAGGCCATGGAAGAGGCAGCACCGCCGCCCAGACCGATCAGCATTGCCGGGCCGCCCATCACGATCAGCTTGGCGCCGACCGGAATGTCGCCCTTCTCGACGTGCTGGCTGCGGATGTTGCCGTAACCGCCCGCCAGCATGATCGGCTTGTGATAGCCGCGACGTTCGATACCGCCGGCACCGAAGGCATCCTGCTCATAGGTACGGAAGTAGCCATTGAGGTTGGGACGGCCGAATTCGTTGTTGAAGGCAGCGCCCCCGATCGGGCCTTCGAGCATGATGTCATAGGCGGTCTTGATGCGCTCCGGCTTGCCGTAGTCGTGCTCCCACGGCTGCTCGAAGCCCGGGATACGCAGGTTGGAGACGCTGAAGCCGGTCAGACCCGCTTTCGGCTTGGAGCCGACACCGGTCGCGCCTTCATCACGAATCTCGCCACCGGCACCGGTCGCGGCGCCCGGATAGGGAGCGATGGCGGTCGGGTGGTTGTGGGTCTCGACCTTCATCAGGATGTTGATCGGTTCCTGATGATAGGTATAGATGTGGCCTTCGCCTGTCGGGAAGTAACGCCCGGCGGTCGGGCCTGCCATGACGGCAGCGTTGTCACTGTAGGCGGACAGCACGCCATCCGGATGATGCTGGTAGGTGTTCTTGATCATCTTGAACAGCGAGTGCGACTGCGCTTCGCCGTCGATGGTCCAGTCCGCGTTGAAGATCTTGTGGCGGCAATGCTCGGAGTTCGCCTGAGCGAACATCATCAGTTCGATGTCGGCAGGATTGCGGCCCAGATTCTTGAAGGACTCGACCAGATAATCGATCTCGTCATCCGCCAGTGCCAGGCCCAGAGAGCCATTGGCCTGCACCAGTGCGTCACGACCACCGCCGAGAATGTCGACATGGGCAAGCTTTGCCGGGGCCTGATGCTGGAAGAGGCGCGCCGCGTCCTGAGTACGCGTCAGTACCGTCTCGGTCATGCGGTCGTGCAGTCGGGAGGACAGCGTGGCGAAGAGTTCTTCGCTCAGAGGGGCGTCGAGCTTGATGCGGTAGGCGATGCCACGTTCGAGGCGGCGGACTTGCGGGAGACCACAGTTGGCAGCGATGTCGGTGGCCTTGGAAGACCAGGGCGACAGCGTGCCGAGGCGGGGAACGACGAGGAAGAGATGACCTTCGGGAGAGCTCTCGTCGCGACTGGGGCCGTAGTCCAGCAGACGCTCGAGCGTGCTCCGGTCAGTACTGCTCAGTTCACCATCGACCTCGGCCAGATGCAGGTACTCGGCATGAAGGGATTCCACCTCCGGCACCAGCTCGCGCAATGCAGCCAGTAGACGGGAGTGACGGAAGGCGGAAAGGGCAGGCGCGCCTCGCAGTTCGAGCATGGTCAGGGAAAGCCTCTGAAGCAGCGTGAACGGACAACCGCCGAGCGGCGGCAGCAAGCGCATATCATACGTGAAAGCCGCTCGTGAACGAAGCCCGGCAGTCACATGCGTTGGATGACAGTGTGAAGCGCTGTCGGTATGGTGAAAGCCCTGCCGTGAATGATGCTGACGCATGCTCAAGACCTCGCCCTCTTCTCTCATTCCGCCCGTGCGACAGCTGCTGCGCCATGCGCGGCGTTTCCTCGTCGCGGCACTGGCCCTCGCCTTGCTGATACTGCCTGAGCGCACCCTCATCGAGATGCCCACGCGGCTGGATGATGTCCGTGCACGCGACTTCATTCAGGTCGCCACCCGCAACACCCCCACGACCTTCTATCGTGGTCGTCAGGGGCCTACCGGTTTCGAGTACGAACTGGCACGAGACTTCGCCGATTATCTTGGCGTGAGTCTGTCGATGGATTCCGAGCACAATATCGAGAGCCTGACCCAGAGCGTGCTCAATGATCAGGCCGATCTTGCGGCCGCGACCCTGCCGCTGGATCTCTCCGAACAGGACCTGCGCTTCTCGCGCCCCATCCTCGAATTGCAGGCGATGGTGGTCTATCGGCGCGGCATGCATCCGCCCAAGGAATTGAAGGATCTGGTCGGCAAGCGCATCGGCGTCATCAAGGGTGCCGGCACCAGCCTGGTACTGCGAGAAGTCCAACAGGACATCCCCGAGCTCAGCTGGAAAGAAACCGGCGAGCTTGAGGTGGCGGACCTGCTGCAACGCATCGAGGAAGATCAACTGGATGCGGCGGTCGTCTATGCCCACCAATTCAAGCTCAACCGCCTGTTCTTCCCCAATGTGGAGAACGGCTTCGACGTGGGCGATCCTCTGACGCTGGCCTGGGCCTTCCCCGCGCATGGCGACATTTCATTGCTGACCGCCGCCAATGATTTTCTCGAGACACGCCGTCAGGATGGCACCCTCGATCAATTGGTCGAGCGCTATTTCGGCCATGATGACTATCTCGAGTATGTCGGCGCACGTACCTTCATCCGCCAGGCACGCGACCGCCTGCCGCGTTATATCAACACCTTCAAGGAAGCCGCGCGCGAAACCGGCATCGACTGGAAACTGCTGGCCGCTACCGGCTATCAGGAATCGCACTGGCAGCCCAAGGCCACCTCTCCCACGGGGGTGCGCGGCCTGATGATGCTGACCAACGTGACGGCGCGCGAAATGAATATCGCCAACCGTTTGGATCCCGTTCAGAGCATCGATGGCGGCTCACGCTATCTTGTGAGTATAAAGGGACGCTTGCCGGAGGAGATCAAGGAACCGGATCGCACCTGGATGACGCTGGCAGCTTACAATGTCGGCCTGGGTCACCTGTTTGACGCCAGACGCATCGTGAAGATGAAGGGCGGCGACCCGAATCGCTGGAAGGATGTCCGCGAAGCCCTGCCCTTGCTTCAGAATCGTGAGTGGTACCAGAAAGTCCGTTATGGTTATGCACGCGGCGGAGAACCTGTCATCTATGTCCGCAATATCCGTCGTTATTATGAAATACTGAATTATGTTTACCGTAGCCAGCAGCAGTTCTATCAGCTGGATGAGCGTCCGATTACCGACGACGAAGGCGACAGCAATCCCTTCGATACAGTGCCTCCGATTCTCTGAGGATGGAGTTCGGACCGTCAGCACTTCGGTGCCTCAAGTGCACGCATCTACACCATGCATCAAGAGCCTCTAAGGACAGGGAATGACACGCAGACTCGTCTTGATGTCGCTAAGCCTGATCGCGTTCGGCATCGCCTTGCTGGGGCTCTGGCCGTCTGCCGGCAATGAAGCCAATGCGCTGCTGCTGATGATGCTGACCCTGCAAGCCGCCGGCCAGGCTGCCTGGCATTGGCGCAATACCTCCCTCAGTCAGCTGTTCCTCAGCGCCTCTTTGATCCTCAATATCCTGCTGATCTGTACCTTCCTGCTACCGGAAAGCTGGGTGGGAGTGGACCACTGGGGAGACCTGCTGATCAATCTGCCGGGCGACTGGCACATTGCTAATATCCGCCCGCCTATCCTGATCCTGTTTGCCTGTTTCGGCCTCACGACCTGCGCCCTGTTGCGCATGCGACTGGGATTCGGCTCTGCCATCCAGCTGACGCAAGTCACGCTGCTGTTGCTGTTTGCCATGATGTCCGACGCCAGTCTTTCCGTCGCCAGCATGGTGCTGGCAGGCCCGGAACGCGTCACGCTGACCAGCTTCGTCAGTCTGCTGTTGATTGCTCAATGGATCGATCTACAGCCGGCATTCATGCAGATGTGGCGCCGCAATCTCATACCGCTGATCATTTCCTCCTCGATTACCCTGGTCTGCCTTCTCGCCTGGCAGCAGCAAAGCCAGGACGAGAACAATCGCATCAACCAGTCGACCTACGTACTGGGCGACAAGATCGCCACGGAGCTGTCTCGCGAGATCAACGACCAGCTCAATGCGATGCGGCGTTTCGCCGGTTTCTGGAGCCTGATGGGACAGACACCGTCACGCGGAGAGTGGCAACGTCTGGCGCGAAGCTATTACAAGGATTTCGATTACTTCCAGAACATCGCCTTCATCGACTCGGACAGCGTGATAACGCGCGTCTTCCCGGACAAGGGTCGCAATCATGATGTGCTGGGTGTACGCCTGCTGGATGCTCAGCCGGACACGCCGCTGCGCAATCCTCTGGAACTCGGCATCGAGGGCCACACCGGTATCATCGACCTGATTCAGGGCGGCAAGGGCATGGTGTCCTACCTACCGGTACGTGACCCTCGTGATGGCACCATCCTGGGGGCGATCGCCATGGTGGTCGACCTGGCCCCTCTGCTCGACAGGGCCATGGACACGGCACGCAATGAGGCATTTGCGGTCACCCTGTCAGAGCGTGGCAACATCTATATCCATGTCGGCCCTGAAAACCGTCTGGCGCCCTGGGGACATCGCATCCCCATCGAGCTGCCTGCCACTGACCTGACCCTGGGCCTGCAACCGACACAGCAGTATCTGGCGGCCACTCGTGGCCGTCTGCCGGAGGTGACATTGCTGACGGGGATGCTGCTGGCCTACCTGCTCTTCCTCGTGATCTACATGTATCGCCGCGTCTCGCAGGAGCACGGCATCGTCAAGAGCGCCAATGATGCACTTCGCGAAGAGATGGTACGGCGGGAACGGCTGCAGAACGAGATCCAGTGGCTGGCACGTCACGACGAGCTGACTCAGCTGCCGAATCGTCGCTATTTCCTCGAACAGGTGCAGAGCTTCAGTGGCAAGATGCCTCTGACGGTCATGATTCTGGATATCGACTTCTTCAAGACGATCAACGACAAGCTGGGGCATCTGGAGGGAGATCGCTACCTGCAGAAGATTGCCGCCGTCTCACGGGCGCCCGTGGAGTCTGCCGGCGGCATACTGGCGCGCTTCGGAGGCGAGGAGTTCGTAGTGTGCATTCCGGAATGCCCACGCGCGGTAGGCCGCACTCTGGCGGAAGAGTTGCGGCGTGCCGTGCAGGCTGCAGGACTGCCGCAGCCCGCCACGGACAGCGTCGTCACGGTATCCGTGGGAATGGCATGCGTGGCGCGCGCCCCATTGCGCCTGGATGCCCTGCTGCAGGCAGCGGATGAGGCGCTGTATCGCGCCAAGTCCAGTGGTCGCAATCAGGTGCAGGTCGCTGCCTGACGGCCCATGGCGACCAATACAATGGCGACGCAGAGGGTTCAGCGCGGAAGCTCACCACGCCGTTCAGCGAAGAAGGACTTGAGCAAGCGCTTGGCCTGAGCGGCCAATAGCCCCCCTTCCACCTCGACGTGATGGTTATGCCAGGGCTGTGCAAACAGATTGGCACGCGATTCCACCATGCCTGTCTTCGGCTCTGCTGCACCGTAGACGACCCGCTTCACCCGCGCGTGGATCAAGGCGCCAGTGCACATCATGCAGGGTTCCAGCGTCACATATAGCGTGCAATCGTCTAGACGATAGTTGCCGAGTCTGGCCGCCGCCGCGCGCAAGGCCTGCACCTCGGCATGTGCCGTCGGGTCCGGGGTGCTGAGCGGCGCATTGTAGCCAGTGCCGATGATGTCGCCTTGGGGATTGACCACCACCGCGCCGACAGGTACCTCGCCAGCCTCGAATGCCAGCCGTGCCTGGTCCAGCGCTCGGTGCATGTAGTAATGATCCCCACGTGGCCCACTCCGGGCCTGCGGCGCTATCGCCAACTCGTCACTCACCGTTGTTCTCCGGTATCCTGAGGCCATTGTTTCGCTCACCATGATAACGGCTTGGCGCTCGCGCTTCCTCCTGCATTGCCGCTCCGCGCAGTCTGACACTGCCCCGAGCGCCTGCCCCTCAGCACAAGGATAGATTCATGACCCAAACAGCTACTGCGCCTCTTGAGGCACTGGTCACCCTGCTGGGTCTTGAGACCCTGGAAGAGAACCTGTTCAGAGGGCACAGTCAGGACCTCGGCTTCCCTCAGCTGTTTGGCGGACAGGTACTCGGACAAGCGCTTTCCGCAGCGACACGCACGGTGCCGGTCGAACGCCAGGTCCACTCTCTGCATGGCTACTTCCTGCGCCCGGGCGATGCCCACAAGCCTGTCATCTATCAGGTTGATGGCGTGCGTGATGGCGGCAGCTTCACGACCCGCCGCATCAGTGCCATCCAGAATGGCAAGACCATCTTCTTCTGTAGCGCGTCCTTCCACGGCAAGGAGGCAGGCTTCGCGCATCAGCTCGCCATGCCCGATATCGAATCTCCAGAGCAGTTGATCGAACAGGGGGCACGCATCGAGCGCTACGAAGGCCACCCCATCGAGTTTCTGCGACTGAAGGCGCCAGGCTCGGCGAGTGATGATGACGCCTGCCCACCACCACGCCAGCGGCTGTGGTTCCGACTGGCAGGCGAGCTGCCGGAAGATGATGCCCTGCATCGCTACCTGCTGACATACAGCTCCGACTTCAATCTGTTGGCGACAGGCCTCGGCGGGCATGGCGTGCGATTCGGATCGCCCGAACTGCAAATGGCGAGCCTGGACCACTCGCTATGGTTCCACCGCGATGTACGCGTCAATGATTGGATTCTCTATGAGATGGATAGCCCCTGGGCGGGAGGCGCGCGCAGCTTCGCTCGCGGCAGCCTCTACAACCGGCACGGCGAGCTGGTGGCATCCAGCGCCCAGGAGGGCCTGACACGCCTGCGCAAACGCCCCTGAACGAATCGCCCTGAGCGAATTGCCCTCAGCAACGATGCCCCTCTTGAGACATTCTCAGGAGGGGCATCGTCAATTTGGCTGCGTCTATCTACAACCGACAACCCACAGCACTAAGACTAGCGCACTGCGATTCACTATTATCGCCCATAGGGGAGTCACTTCAGTGCTGTCCTGACACGCGTGCAGTTTTCATCCCGATAGCGCTGCTTGTAGTCATTGCGCTGGGACTGCCAGCTTCGCATCTGGCCCGATGAACCGCCGCCGCGACGCCTATCGGTATAATATTCGATCTTGTCCTTGATGAACTGGCAGCGCTCTATCTTCCTCTCTCGCTCCCCGGCAGTTGCCGTTTCTGATGACATCAGCCCCATCAAAAGAGCCATTATCCCTGCCAATAGAAGTCTTGATGGATAATATGAAAAGTCCCTCGACATGCCGCCTCCCTGCGCCTGTTAATGGATAACTTCAATGAGTGATATTCAATGACTGTGCAGTCACCGAGCAGTTGCTGCAACAGCAAAGATATCTCCCGATAAAGATATCTCTCAACAGCGTGGAATGCCTGTCGGTGGAGTCCAACCACACTAGAGTGCCAACACGCTTTTCAAGTGATACGGGTCCATATACAAGGATGCCTCTATCACAGAAGTGATAGAGGCATCCTTGTATCATATAGCTAATATAGCTCATGCAACTCTGTCTTGTGCTGAAGGCATTTACCCCAGCACGGCTGTTCTTCTGCACCACTTTTCCCGCGCACCACTTTTTCCTGTGCACAAAGAGAACCGCCCCTGCAGCTGGGCTACAGGGGCGGTTCGGGATAAGTGCCTGACAATGACCTACTCTCACATGGAGAAACTCCACACTACCATCGGCGCTAAGCGGTTTCACTTCCGAGTTCGGCATGGGATCGGGTGGTTCACGCTCGCTATGGTCGTCAGGCGAAACGGTGGCATCTTGC
>Ga0209595_100019_pt1 | contig 143812 bp, 117 predicted proteins | sample Porto_4metaG_FD_187427 | JGI IMG/M metagenome (GOLD analysis project Ga0209595, IMG submission 187427) | Marine algal microbial communities from Porto, Portugal - Porto_4 metaG (SPAdes) (version 2) | ecosystem: Host-associated > Algae > Red algae > Unclassified | place: Portugal: Porto... | reverse complement strand
TACACTGGTCTTATTTAAGCTTCCAGCTAGACGAGAGGATAGAAGATATCCCCGATGGGTTAAGCCAAAACCATCTAAGTATCCCCATAAAAAGAAAGATGCCAGTCAGCTTAACTGACTGGCATTAGGCTAATAGCCGCTTTTTTATGTTTAACTGCAGAGATATTTATACTCATTACCTGTACTAGTTCTCCTTACTAGTTACATACACTTATAGTGCTGGTAAAGCCGCGTTCGTCGCTTGTTAAAGTAAGCACAAGTTGGTGGCGTTCACATATTGCTTTTACGGTGGCTAAACCTAATCCAAACCCTTCTTTTTGCCTTGCGGGGTCGCCCCTATAAAAACGCTTAGTGAGTTGCGATAATTGTGTGGGTTCTACTCCTTTGCCATTATCGCTAATATTTATATGATTGCTGGTAAGCGTAATGTGTATAGTTGCTTCATTACCTGCGTATTTAATAGCATTCTCGACTAGGTTAAATAAAGCCTGAAAAAGTAAGTTTTTATCGCCTTGAAGTACTAACTCCCCCTGATTAATTACATTTATATGCTGCTGATTTTGCTGTGCACTGGGCTCTAATATGTCTATTAAGTCATTAATAAGTGTTTGGCAGTTTATAGGTTCTAACTTTAACGGAAATTGCCCATGCTCAAGGCGAGTCAATTTAAGCATGGCATCAAAGGTATGTAATACAGTATCAAGCTGTTCTATTTCAAGCCCAAGCTCTGGCTGTTTTACTGCTTGGCGCTCTAGTTGTAAGCGCAATCGAGTAAGTGGGGTTTTTAAATCGTGTGCTATGTTATCGGTAATGCCTTGCACTAAGGCAAAGTTTTCTTCGATGGTGTCTAGCATGGTATTAATATGTTTGGCTAGTTTTACAAACTCATCACCGTGTTGTTTATGCACTACACGCGCCGATAAATCACCTTTTTGAACTTGTTCTACTACGTTATTAAAATAATTTACACGCCTTAAATGCCTGCGCGCAAAAATATAGCCAAACACACAGGTAAGTAACAAGCTGACCAAACAAGCCCAGGTTGCAATGGTTTTAAATTCAGTAATTAAGCGGCTTAAATGTTCGGTGGCTGTGGCAATAACAATATTGCCATGTTTGGTGTTTACAATACCGGTGGTAAGTAGCCTAATTTGCCCACGTTGGGTGTCGAGCACAGGAAACTCAAGGGTGTTTGGCAACTTTGGAATATCGTTAGGTAAAAAGCTTAATTGCTGAAATTGCTCGTCATCGCTTTGCCAAAATATTAAAATTTCGCCCTCGTTACGAAATACCGCTAGTTGCTGAAAAAAAGAGGCTTTATCAAATTCATTAGCAAGCCCTTCAATACGAACTTGCTCGGCGTTTAAGCGCCTTTCTACTTGGCGTGTTTGCTCGCCCAATAATAGCTGATATATAAGCACAACGCATAGCACTAAAACAACCGATGTAATGGTGGCAAACGCGAGTGTAAGTCGCCATACAGAACTAAAACGCGGGTTAAATTGTTGCCAAAGGTTGGAGTTAACAATCATTATTTTGCTCTACTTGTAATCGGTAGCCAACGCCTCGTATTGTTTCTATTTGTACTTTAGCACCAAGCAATGTTAGCTTTTTACGTAACCTTGCTATGTGTACATCTATTACATTTGTGCCAGGGTCAAAATTATATTCCCATACCGACTCAAACAACAAAGTTCGCGTAACGAGTTTATTTTTATGATCGAGTAAAAAATGTAAAAGTTTAAATTCTTTAGGTTGTAAGTTAAGTGTTTGCCCAGCTACATCTGCTTTGTGATGACGAAAATCGAGGTTTACGTTTGCTAAACTTAACGCGGTTTGTGGTGGTTGGTTATGAAAAGGGCGCTTAATTATGTTCTCTACACGAATGGCCAATTCCGAAAACGCAAAGGGCTTTATAAGGTAGTCATCGCCACCTGCTTTTAAGCCTGCAACTCGGTCGTCTACTTTATCAAGCGCCGAGAGTATTAGTACAGGCGTTGTTTTTCCTGTTGCTCTAAGCGCAGCAAGTACTTGCAAACCATCTAGCTTTGGTAGCATTCGGTCTAGCACGATCGCGTCGTGTTCTTCGCATGTGGCAATTAATAATGCTTGTTGACCGTCTTGTGCGGTATCTACGGTGTAGCCTAGCTCGCTAAAGGCTTTGTATAAAAACTCGCGGTTTTGTTTGTCGTCTTCAACCAAAAGTAATTTCATTAATTGCCCCAACGCAGTAGTGGTAGGTTTTTACCTGTTGCGAGATCAATGGCTTTTTTATGGCGCCCTTTTAACGATACAAATGTGGCAACCATATAAGTTACGCCCATATCTTGCTCAAGTTGAGCTTCTATTAAGTATTGTGTTTGTGTTGAATCTAACGACTGGACAAGTTGATACATGCGGTAATTTTTTTTACGCATTAATTTAGCGGCTGCAACTTCGTCGTCTTCATCAAGCTCTGGCGGGGCGTATTCAAGCTCAATTAGTTTACCTTTTACATCAACTAGCAATTCAATAAAACGATTATGTTTTTGTTCAAAAAGTGTTACCTCGTAGGTGGTTTGTCCTTTTTCGAACTCTAGCTCAAACTCTACAATAACGGCTGTATTTAGGTATTCGGTTTCTATATTTTTTAAAATACTTTGTGGTGATGGCTCGTCTGCATTATTAAGTTTGTCAAAAATTGCAGAGCTGCTTGCATAGCACAACCCGCTGCAAAAAAATAAGGCGCTCAAAAAAATATGTTTCATGTAAGTATGCTCTTGTTTTAATGTGTTTAGCCTACCAAATAAGAGGGCTAAACACATTTATTTAGTCGTATGATTTATTCTTTATATCAGCGCTTTATATTGCTACTAGTCATCTAAAACGCATGCTCTTACTTGGTTGCTTGCAACCCATTGGCATTCTAATTCTACGGTTTGATTTAAATATTGCGTTAATGAGTTATCTTCACTTATGTAACCCCAAAGCGTTGCTTGCTGATTTTGATTTGCCGACACTAAACCGGTTAAGTTAATCTCACTTGTATCGTCCTCTAGTTCAACTTCGCTTACGCTGTTTTTCTCATTGTTATAAGTGCCTTCAAGCTCAACCCACTGCCCATCTAGGGTATTAACCGATAATCCATCCTCAAATACAGTTTGGCTATTAAATGTAAATTCAATGCCATTTATTGTCGCTATATCTTGCTCGTAACTAACAACACCGGCTACCGAAAACTGCTGATTAGTTGTATTTGAGTTGATGTTTGTTGATTCAAATTCTATTTCTTGAGCAAGTAATTTATTATCGGCTTGCTGCCATACACCATCTACCTCAATAACTTGACCAACAACAAGATTAGCGGTGGTGCCATCTTCAAATTGAGTTTGATCATTAATGCTAACTTGCCACTGCGAGTTTAATGTTATTAAGCTCATATTGTTATTTACAAAGGTGATTACGCCTTCAAGCTCGGTGTCTATATTATCGGTAAAACTAAGGCTTTGCTCTGCATCAACCTCGGTTGCACTAAATATTGCATTATTATAAAAACCTTCAACCTCAACAAGTTGACCATTACTTAGTGTGCCGTCTATATCAGCTTGTTGGTAGTTAATAACTAAATCACCTAAAGTAAATGTACGCAACTGCTGGTTTAAATTGGTAATACTGCCTTGCACTTCAAGCTCTGATTGGCTGTTAGTAATAGGGGCTTGGTAGGTAACCGTTAATGAGTTTAATGAATGACTGTAGCCACTTATTTCAAATAATTGCCCTTGACTAAAGTCGCTGCTGTTTAAGTTACTGAGTGTTATTCCTGCAATATTTACTTGATCATTTTTTATATTAATAGGACCTTTAAATACGGGGTCGTAATCTATTTCTGTTGCGCGGGCACCATTTGTTTCTACTTCTACCATCATCCCTTGTTTTATATTATCAAGAGTTGCGTTATTGCCCTCTATTTCTACTTCTGCTGAGCCTGCTGCAATAATATGATTGTTTACAGTAATTGAATCCGACGTTACACCTGTTACTTGCCCAATGATCACACTCGGTAAATTAGCTGAAGCAGTTAGCTCGTTGTTGTCGTTATTTGACGAACTACTGCCGCATGCTGTTAACGCAAGTGTAATAGCACTTAATGAGATTAGTTTTGCTGTATTTTTAATTGATTGGTTGGTCATGGGAAACTCCAAGTTAATAACTATTGCTGATGGAGTAAGTGTACTTAACCATGTATATCAAGAAGGTGGACAGAACATTAATTTTTGTTAATGTTATAAAAAAGAGCGCGTAAGCGCTCTGCAGGGAAGAACATGTTAAAACTTTTAAGTGGGCTATTTAGCCCACTTTTTAATGCGCTACTTATTTAAAGTTAGCAATACTTGTTTTTGTAGCAGTAACCGTGCGAATTGCATACGCTTGGTTTGTAATACCAAATGCAATACCGTTTACGCTCCAGTTAGGGTTAGAGAAGTAATCGTACTGAGTTGCGCTACCGTAAACGTGCGGGTAAGCCATAATACTTGCAAACTCATTTTGTACGCCATGACCCATGCCATCTACATATACACCGCCAGATGTGTCACCTTGTTTGCGTGAATGCGCTAAACCTTGGTTATGACCAAGTTCGTGTACAAATGTAGTTGCACCACAATCAATTGCAGTGATTGAGTACATACGGCTGCTCATTGAGCTATATAGATTGCCATTAGTGCCTTGGCCAACCCACGCTAAACCACATGAAATAAGCCCATTGCCAGCACTTTGGCCAGTACCTAATACGGCAATCATGTCGGCTTTCCAATCGCTGCGTAAACCATCTACGTAGCTGCTATTTGTAACCGAATCTAACCAATCCTCAGACGGCGTTACTGCGTAGTCACCTAAGTTTTGTTTGCCAGCTAAGCGTAGTGTTATATCAACGCCATTTTGGCTATATACCTGATTACTAAAAGCAATTAGTTGATTTATTTTAGTGTCAATATTGCTAGTTGCAGCAGCTGATTGGTCGGTATATAAAATACCGATATCGATTGTTTCTGCTTGTGCAACACTTGCTGCACATAATGCCGCAGCCAGTGCGGTTGTTGTGATTACTTTTTTCATTATTGTATTTCCTTACTCTTGTTGTGGTTGGAACTTGTTTTTAACTTGGTTGAGCTCATAAAAAGCAGACACACTAAAGCTGCCTTATAGTGCGGCTTTAGTTGTTTTTTATATTTTGATTATTGGTTAGCCATCAATTTTTGGTGCAAATATATCGATGCTTTTATCTGATTTGGGTTTTGGTGCGGTTACATCATGCTCTATGTGGCTTTTATATAAATCGCGTTTTGCTGCAATCCATCCGTACTTACCTTTACTTTCGAATACATAGTTGCCAGAAGGTGCAGTAAATTGGCCATATACGGCATCTTTACCTACCGTTAAAACGGTATTATGCATGCGACCGTCAACACCCACTATTTTACCAAATATGCTCTTATCGCCATTTTCAGACTCAACCACACTAGTCACTTCTGCGGTGAATGTTTCGGCTGTTTGCGGAATAGCTAAATCAAAGTTTTCGCCAGTCTCTAACGCCTGTAAAGAATTTAAATCAAACTCAATATAGGCCTCGTTATGTAAGTCGGTAGGTAAAACTTTTGCGTTTATAAGCACTTGCTTCGCTTTGTCTGATAAGCGATTTACGGCATCAAATTCTTCAAACGGTAAGCTGTTGTCAGGGGCAACAATGGGTTTTACGGTAATTGGATCTTTACTCATATCAATAGGTGCAGGGGGATGTGTATTGCGCGTTTTTTGTAAATCAATAGGAACAAAATCAATAGCAACAGGCGCGATAGGTTCGCCCGTTTCATCTGCATTAAAAAATAGCCCATAAACTGCAAATGCCGATAATGGTATAGCAATTAGTAAGACGACAGATCTCTTCATTTGTTTCTCTTTTAGTTTTTTTGGTTAACTATTTGTTACGTTTTATATTATTAAATGGATTAGATCAAGATAATAAATGTAACCGAAAAGAATTATTTCTTAATTTTATAATTCCTTATAAAATATAAGGATATTTATTTTTGGTGTGTTTTTTGCTCTTTTTAGTATTGGTTTTTAGTAGTGTTTACGCGGGCTTTGGCGCAGTTACAGGTACTTGTTTGTTTAGTTAAATACAATGGTTAAAAGTGACTTTTTGACGTTAATTACAATGAAAAATAAAAAGTGAATTTATTTCACCTTTTGTAAACCAATCGCTAATTGCAATGTAATTATTGGGCACGTATGTTGTGTGCTGCATAAATGCATTACGAGGAATTTATGAAGGTGTCTGATCAGTTGCTTAACCGAATTACAGCAGGACTTGTGGCTGTAATTATTGGTTTTTCGAGTTCTATTGCATTAATTTATCAGGTAGTGATAACCCTTGGTGGTACGCCCGATTTAGTAGCTAGTTGGATTTTAATGCTCGGTTTAGTGATGGGCACAACGTCAATTGGTTTATCGTACTATTACAAAGTACCTGTTTTAATTGCGTGGTCTACCACGGGAGCTGCATTACTTATTTCAAGTGCCCAAGGGTATAACTTAAATGAGGCTATTGGCGCGTTTATGCTCAGTGCATTGCTCGTGTTTTTGTCGGGGGTTACGGGCTGGTTTGAAAAAATAATGAACCGTATTCCAAGTGAGCTTGCATGCGCCATGTTGGCCGGCGTGCTTGTTACCTTTGGTATCGATGTGTTTAATTTTATGAACGACATGCCTTTAGTAATTGGCTTAATGGTCGTTATGTACTTTATTGGTAAACGCTTTTTTGCCCGCTTTGCTATGTTAAGCGTGCTTATTATAGGTGTATTACTCGCTTGGCAAATGGGCCATATTGATACCAGCGCGCTGCACTGGAAAATGAGCGAATTTGCTTATATTGAACCCGCTTTCCACTTGCAAGCATGTATTAGTATAGGCTTACCACTTTATATAGTTACCATGACTTCGCAAAATTTACCGGGTATTGCGGTTTTAAAAGCACATAAATATAAAGCGCCTATATCTGCATCTCTTAATGTTACTGGCTTTGTAAATATGCTTAGTGCTCCTTTTGGAGCCTACTCTATTAATTTAGCCGCGATTACCGCAGCTATATGTATGAGTGATGAGGCGGATAAAAATCATGATAAACGTTATTGGGCGAGTATAGCGGCTGGCGTATTTTATATTTTAATGGCGTTGTGCGCAGCTACATTAGTTGGCTTGGTAGCAAGTTTACCACAGGCACTTATTTTAGCTTTGGCGGGCATTGCGCTATTTGGCACCATTGCTAATAGTTTGCAGCAAGCCCTTAGTAGTACTGAATATACTGAGGCCGCAATAGTCACTTTTTTAGTAACTGCATCTAACTTAACATTGCTCTCAGTAGGGTCTGCTTTTTGGGGGATTATAGCGGGTGTGCTAACGCTTATTATCACCAGGAAAGACTAAAAACTGTGAATATGTAAAGCGAAATTATTGCTCATATAGATGATTAAAATAGTTTAACCAAGCTTATTAAAAAGGCTGCAATTGCAGCCTTTAGTTTTACAAACAGAGTTTACCTAATCATAAGTATGATGGCGAGTTACGCTAAACCGATTAAGTATATGGTGCATAACATACACAACACATAAGCTTAAGATTATAGCCACAGATACCGAACTAAACCGGTACATTGCACTATAAACAAGATCTTGGCCTGGCCCGAGTGAATTTCCAAACAAAATACCAAATGTAGTCAATACACCAAAACCAATGCCAGGTATGCCTCCGCCTAAAATATGAAAGCGCGCAAAAACAAACGAAAGTATCCATAAAATAGCCATCGGAAAAAGTAAAAAATCAGAGTGACTATACAAAAATAGTTGCGATAGTAACGCTGCATTACAGCCTATAAGCGTTCCAATTGCTCGCTGCCAACCGGCCATACCTGCGGCTTTCCAGCACAACGAAAATAAAATAAGCACAGAAGCTGCCTGCGCAGATATTGAGTCTTGTAAATCAAGAACCTGAAAAACAACAAAAGAGAGCGTAGCCACGGTTGAGCATAACAATACCTCATGGCGAATACTTTCTTTTGCTTTAGCTGGCATTACTCGCCCAGGCCTTGCGGTTACATCAGGAAATAGGCCATGCATTAATGCTCCAATAATAACGGTTAAGAATATAGCCAAACCATTAGTTAAGATTAACGGATAAATACTGCTTCCTTGATCAACATAGCTGGAAAAATGTAGCTGAATAGAAAGACTGATTACGCCTAAAGCGCCAAATAAAAAGGCACTACCGTTACTCATTTTATGAAATAAAAAGCAGAAAACACCAAACACTAACAATGTCATAACGACTGGCAAGTGAGAAAACAATCCCTGCATTATCAGCACTATAAGTGCGCTAAATGCAGCAGATGCTATAAATTGATTTATAAGCCCACGACTTAACGTAGGTACCATGCCCAATATCAACATAGGATAAACGGTAAAAAATATACCATTGGGCCAGTTCATTAATTTACTAATAGTAAAGCCAAGGGTACAGCCACCTGCAATGCGCAGTGCTTGGCGAAGGCCATTGGAGTCTAATTGTGGGCCTTGGCTAACAATTTGAGTCATAAAGCCTCCATTAATAAATGTAGTGTAACCAGCTAATAAACCTGATTTGTGCAGAGCCAAACCATTGCCCAATTGTTGATTCTGGTAATAACTGTACTGTTGCACGTGAGCCACTAGGCATGTTTGCTATTAAGTCTTGATGATTAATGAGCTTTAAGTGAATGCGTTGACGCTGTGCATCACGCACCCAGCGATTACTGGTTTCTGTTGTACTTAGTAAACCATTAGCACTAAGTTGACCACTGCTAACGCCTGCTTCAAATGTTTCAAGTATTGCGTCGTAAACTTCACCTGGACGGCTATCAAATACTACGCGCGCTTGGGTGCCTTGCTTCATATTTGAGAGTGACTTTTCTCTAAAGTCGGCAACTAAATCTGCCTTTTTAGCAACAATAGCTAATAATGGGCTGCCTGCAACTGCGTATGCGCCGTCTAATAATTGTAAGTTAGCAACTACGCCGTCACTTAATGCGCGCACTTTTGTGTAGGATAAATTTAGCTCAGCCTGTGCTAACTGGTTAGCAGCGTGGCGCATGGCTAAGTTTTTGTTACCTGAGTCACCTCTAGCTAAAACCGCTTCAGCTAACTGCGCTTCAAGGGCTGCAACATTTGCTTTACTCGCTTCAAAATTAGCACGAATGCTTTCAAGTTCTTGCTCCGATATAGACTTTTGCTTATAGAGCTTTTCGCCTCTGCTTTTTAATAGTTTTTGCTCATGCTGTTTAGCGTTTGCAGCACTTATTTGTGCCTCAAGCGCTTTAACATTGGTATCAAGGCGTTTATTTTGTAATTTGGCATCATCAAGGGCGAGTTGAGCTTGTTCTTTAGCTAAATTATATGGGCCTTCATCGATACTAAATAATATATCGCCTGCTTTAACTGATTGGTTATTACTAACTTGCACACTAGTGACTCGGCCACTAATTTGCGGTGATATTTGCACAACAGGGTGATAAACACGTGCTTGTGGTGTCACAGGCAAAACCATATCGGCCACTAAATAGTAAATAAATACTAAGATAAACCCTATGAGAGAAAACCTTACATAGCGTGCAAACTTTTGATCCGGTGTCATTTTTAGCCTTACTTATTAACTTGAATACATTTAAGGGCGTTTTGCTCCATTCTGATCAAACCAAATGCAATCGCATCTAGTTGCTCAACAGATAAACCGCTGTATAACTGATTTTTTATATCGGAAATAGTCTCTTGCAATGAATGTAAAATGGCATCACTTTGCTCAGTAAAATAGAGTCTTTTACTGCGCTTATCATGTTTGTCTACACGGCGAACGATTAACGATTGTTCCTCTAATTGCTTAAGCGTACGAGTCAATGAAGGCATTTCTATCCCTAAGCTATTAGCAAGTTCAAGTTGTGTTAGTCCCTCACCACGCATACTAATATGCATTAGAGCAGTCCAGCGCGATTGAGTAAGCCCTAAAGGCTCAACCGCGATGGTTACCGCTTCGCGGCATAAACGATGAACTCGGCCCATATTACCGATAACTGTTAAATCGAGTGTTTCGTGAAAAGGTTTGTGTGTAGGCATAGCCACCCCAACATAGTTAGCAAGCTAACTATTTTATCATTACTTAGCTTGCTAAGTAAATATGTGTAAGTGCGGGAAGTAGCAAAATATTTGCTAAACCTCACTTGTAAAAATGGTGAGGTTTAGCAGGAGTTTAAAAGTTAAGTAAATTAGCTGGGGAGTATTGATCGGTAAGTACTTTTGTATCTGCGGGCCAATCTTGATCGTTTTTAGTAAATTGCATAAATTGGCTAATCGCTTTTATGTCTATACCGTATTTTACTAATTTAGGGGCGAGAGCATTTACACGCGTGTTAATTTGCGCTTCGCTCGGCATTGATTTAAGTCCCGCTAAAATAATACGATTACTACGATTTTCGCGACTTACATTTATAAAGTCGCCAAATACAGCGTGGTAAGTTGCCGACTCATGTTCATAAAGTTTACTACTTGAAAACGTATTTGCAGCTATAACACCGCCTTCGGCTAATACGCTTTGTACTTCTTCAAAAAACTCTTTAGTAAGCAAATGCTCCGGAATATAGTCGCCGTTAAATGCATCCAAAATAATCCAATCGTACTTTTGTTTTTTAATTGCGGCACGTTTTATAAAAATACGGCCATCTTGCACGCTTGATGTCACTAAATCGTTTTCTATAAAGTTAAAGTAATCGCGTGCAACTTTAGTTACTGCGGGATCTATTTCAACATTATGAATTTTTGCAGTGGGGTATAGCTCATGAATAACGTTAGAAAGCGTACCGCCACCTAGCCCTATAATAAGTACATTTTTAGGGTTATCGGCTACTAAAAGGCTCGCAAAAGTCAATTTTGTGTAATTAAAAACAAGTTTGTCGGGATTGTTCTTATACATACAGCTTTGGCTTGTTTGGCTACTTTTAGTATTAAATTTAAGGCAACGTAAGTCGCTCGTTTCTTCAACAATAATATTGCGATAAAGCGAGCGCTCTTCGTGGATAACTTTACTGCACGCAAAACCCGAAAATGCAATTAACGGCAGTAGTAAATATTTAAGCATGAGCAAGCTCCTTATTATTAGCCAAGGTATTAATTACAATCGCGACTAAACCCAGTGACCCAAGCGTTAGAGCAAAGGCGCTAATAATAGTATTTACGTCAAACGCGAGTACAAAGTAAAACGAGGTAATTATAGTACCCAGTGCACTGCCAAGCGTACTTACAAAGTATAAACGCCCAGCGACTTGGCCGCTTTTATCGCTATCGGTTACCAGTAAGCGCACAGAGTAGGGCGAGATCATGCCTAAAATAACGGTAGGTATAAAAAATAAAGCAGTTGACGCTAAGAGTGAGCCGTAGCGGCTATCTTCAATATGGGTAAATATAAATTCCATTATTGGCTGCGAAAATAATGTAATAGGCACCACCATAATGCTGGCTATTAAAAATATTAAACCATATTTGGTAAGTGATGCATTTTTAGTGCTGAGTTTACCGCCAAGTAAATACCCAAAAGATAAACTAAGCATAAATACTGTAATTATACTGCCCCAAATATGTACGCTACTACCAAAAAAAGGGGCGAGAATTCTCCCTCCTAAAAGTTCAATCCCCATAATGCAAAAACCGCTGCAAAAAGCTAAAAAGTAAATTAACGCGTTTGTTTTTATGCTCATGTAATTATCGTTATGTAACTTAAGTAGAACACTATACTAACGTGATGACACGGCAGTCGCTAGTGCATTAATTAATCGCTCAGTGATTTTTTAAAAAGAAGTTTTGTTATAAAGTAACACATGCTACAATTTTGTTATACTATAACACTTGCTTAGTTAATCAATCACATGAAGTACTCTTTAATTTATTTAGCCTGCCTAGGAATTAGTGCGCCCAGTATTGCGCAAGATCCAAAAGAAGAAATCGAAAAAATATCTGTCACTTATAAACAAGCTTATCGCGGTGATATTCCTCAAAAGCAAATGCCACAATCTATAGTTAGTATTAATAGTGCTGAGCTTAATAAAAAAGGAATTACTCAACTACAAGATGCGCTTGATTTTTCAGCTAGTATTTCACGTAAAAACAATAGCGGTGCATTGTGGGATAGCTTTTCTATTCGTGGCCTTTCGGGTAACGAAAATATGCCATCGGGCTATTTAGTTAATGGCTTTAGCGGTGGGCGTGGTTTTAGCGGCCCGCGTGATGTATCTAACATTGATTACATTGAAGTACTAAAGGGCCCAGGCTCCGCTCTTTATGGGCGTTCAGAGCCAGGCGGGACTGTAAATATTGTGACTAAAAAGCCACAGTTTGATTCACAGGGCGAGCTAAAACTAAGCTTAGGTAGCGACAGTTTTAATCGCGTTGAAGGCGATTACACTCAAGGCATTAACGATACCACCGCGTTTAGAATAAATGGCGCATGGCAAGATAGTGACAGCTACCGCGATGAGGTATACACCAATAAAAAGGTGATTACGCCGTCTATGTATCATCAAATAAACGCATCGACCAGTGTAACTTATGAGTTTGAATACGTAGATTTAGCTCAGCTATTCGACCGCGGTGTTGTCGTACTCGATAACGATTTTGACACCCTACCAAGCTCGCGCTATTTAGGTAACCCAAACGATGGAGACACGCAGGTTTACTCTCGAGGCCACCAAATTACGTTAAATCACGATATTAACGAGGAATGGTCACTTGTTGTAGGTGCAAATTATCGAGACTCTAGCTTAACGGGTTTTTCGTCAGATGCAGAACTTGCACCGTCACGCCAATCGTTATTTGACGATGGCCGCACACTTACCCGCCAGCAGCGCTATCGCGACTACGAAGTAGAAGATTTAAGTGTAAAGTTTGAAGTTAGTGGAAGTTTAGATACAGCCGGCATTTCGCATCATTTATTAATAGGTATTGATGCATATAAATACGATTTGCGTACGGCGCTTTCTCGTTATCGTGGCGGTAATGGCACTTATACTATTGATATTTTTGAGCCTGATTATTCTGGTGAACGTCCTGCTGTTTCGCTACTTTATGAAAATGATGAAGAGCAAAACGCTTACGGTATTTACATTCAAGATCAAATGGATATCACTGATAAGTTTAAACTTTTACTTGGTCTTAGATTTGATAGCGTAGACCAAGATATTTTAGAAACCCACAGCGGTGTATTTTCGACCAGCTCTGAGAGCCAAATAAGCCCACGCGTTGGCGTAGTGTACGAACTAAATAATACTATAACCTTTTACAGCAGTTACTCTGAAGGCTTTTTACCACTGAGCGGTACTGATGCAAACGGCGACCCGTTTGGCTTTGAGTACAGCGACTCGTTTGAAGTTGGTGCTAAGTTTGAATACTTAGGTGTAAACGGTACTGTGGCACTTTTTGATGCTTCTAAAAGTAATATGTTAGTGGCAGACCCTGTAAACGTTGGTTTTTCGGCTCCCATTGGTAAAGCTGATAGCAAAGGGTTTGAGCTTGATTTAAATACCTATATTACCGATGCAACCGCGTTTAACTTATCGTACGCCTATATAGATGCCACCACAGCAAACGACATTATTAATGCCGATTGGGGCGTGCCAATTGAAAAAGGCAGCCCGCTGGTTAATGTACCAAAAAATAACCTAAACCTTACGCTTAGCCACCAAACAGCGTTAATGGGTAAAGAGCTTGAATTTGGTGCAAGCTACCAATACACCAGCAGCCGTTTAGGTGATGCCGCAGATTTGAGCTTTAGACTACCAAGTTACCAATTGGTCGGCGTGTTTGGTCAATTAAATTTAACAGATAAAACAGAGCTAAATGTGAGTATTAATAACATTTTTAATGAAGACTACGCTCAAAGTAGTTACAACGCTTTGTGGGTTTATCCGGGGGCGCCTACGCAATTTAAAATGTCGATAGCTTATAATTTTTAATAGCTTAGCTTATTAAGCTTTTAAACAGTTTTCATCCTGAAGCGTCTTAATTTAATAATTAAGGCGCTTTTTTATTTAAATTAAGGTTTCTTAAGTTTTCTTTAAGTTTCGCTCGCTAAGTTACAAACATACACTTTATATGAGCGATGTTTATGCAATTAGCACACCTACCTTCATCACCCGTTTATATTCAAAATAACTCACGCTTTGTTAGTGCTCGCGTTAATGATGAGCATAGAAGTGCGTTAGAAAACACAGTTAAAGAAGGGTTTTTAGTCGCTTATAACGCCACGCTTACCTCTTTTATGCCATTACTTTGCCAATACACGACAAACGAAGGGCAGTGCACATTGGGTTTAAGGCAAGCAACAGCTCCTCTATTTATAGAGCAATACTTAGCACAGCCCATTGAGCATTTTTTACCTGAGAACACACAGCGTAATAAAGTATTTGAGCTTGGCAATCTATGCTCTACACATCGCAAAGCAACGCTTGGGCATTTTATTGTTGTTAATGAAGCCCTGCAAAGTGTAGGTGCTAAACATTTAGTATTTTGCGCCACTAAAAAAGTACGTGCACTGCTGCGCTTATTAGGCGTTAACTGCACTGAAATTGCTGTGGCAAACAGTTTTGTTGTGGAGCATCCGCTAAGTTGGGGAAGTTACTACGCTAACCAGCCTACCGTATGCGTTGTGAGTTTAGAGCAAGCTCACCAACAAGTATTAAATACCCCAATGCTTTATAGTTTGATGCAGCAAAATCACTCAAATATCAATTCTTTGGTAAATGCGTTGGTGAATGTATGAATTACTATAATACCCATGCAATATCGCCATTAATTATTGCCCACAATAAAGAGCAAACACTTGAAATTAACGGTGATGAGTTTAATCAGCAAATACAAAAAGTAGTAAAAATACTACAAAGTTTTAACGGCAAATGTATCGCTTATAAGCTCGATAATACGCCAGCTTGGCTTGTTATTGATGCCGCTACTGCAGTTTATAGTAAAGTGGCTGTGCCAATTGCTCACTTTTTTAGTGAACAACAAACTCAATATGTACTAGGGCAATGCGGCGCTAATGTATTTATGAGCGACACGCTAACCCCTGTATTTGGGGAGCCGACTGCATCAATTACTTTATTTGAGTGTTACACATTATATATTTACGAAATCGTTGTAGCTAAACCCGTCAGTTATTTTCCAGATACTCAAAAAGTAACATTTACGTCAGGATCGACTGGGCAACCAAAAGGCGTGTGTTTATCTGCAAAGAGTCAAATGCATGTAGCTCAATCTTTGTGCGATAAAATTAACATTAAAAAGCCTGTGCATTTATGTTTATTGCCGCTTGCTGTATTGCTTGAAAATATAGCCGGTGTGTATGCCCCTTTAAAAAGTGGCGGTACAGTGCATTTAATGCCGTTAAATGAATTAGGATTTGTTGGAACTGCATTAAAACAGCCCGCACAGCTTATAGCTGCGATTGATAAAGTTAAGCCAAATACGCTTATTTTAGTGCCTGAACTATTAGCATGCTTAGTTACTTTTGCAGAAGATGGGTGGCAACCGCCTAGTTCGTTACAGTTTATTGCCGTAGGTGGTGCGCGTGTCAGCGAAATGCTAATAGTAAAAGCACGTAGCTTAAACTTACCGGTGTACCAAGGTTATGGGCTGTCTGAGGCGGCATCTGTCGTTAGTTTAAATACTCCCACAAACGATAACATCCATAGTGCCGGCTCTGTGTTACCTCATATTCAAACCAAAATTGAAAATGGCCAGCTTTTTATAAAAGGCGATTTGTTTTTAGGTTACTTAAACCATCAACCTCACAACAAAGACCAGTGGTATGCAACCGGTGATCTAGTAGAGCAGCGTCAAAATACTTTATTTATTAAAGGCCGATTAAAAAACCTAATTATTACCAGCATGGGTCGTAACATCAGTGCCGAGTGGCCTGAATCACTATTACTCAGTCAAAGCGGTATTTTACAAGCCGTTGTGTTTGGTGAGGGGCGACCTTTTCTCAGTGCCATTATTTACGCCGATACAAAGCTAAGTAACCCAGTGTTAGCGCAGTACATTAACGAAATTAATAAACAACTACCCGACTATGCTCGAATTCAAAAGTGGCATCGTTTAGCTGCCCCATTAAGTGTGCAACAAGGATTATTAACAACAAATAATCGCCCAAAACGAGATGCCATAAGTAAGCAGTACTATGCTGTGTTTGATCAATTTTACCGACTTGGAGAAGTAATTAATGAGTGATTTTTTTAACACCCTTAAAGAGCAAACTAAACAAGAGCAAAACTACCTGCTTGCAGCGCCGATTATTCAGCGTGTTTTTAAAGGCGAAGCATCACTTGAAGAATACGCCTCGTTTTTAGCGCAAGCGTATCACCATGTTAAGCACACTGTGCCATTAATGATGTCGGTTGGTGCACGATTAACCGACGATCAAGAATGGCTGCGCGAAGCAGTCGCAGAATATATTGAAGAAGAGATTGGTCATCAAGAGTGGGTACTTAATGACATTGCAGCCTGTGGTTTTGACAAAGAAACAGTACGGTGTAGTCAGCCGCAATTTGCTACCGAAATGATGGTGTCGTATGCGTACGACTCCATTGCACGTAAAAATCCGTTGAGCTTTTTTGGCATGGTGCATGTGCTTGAGGGCACTTCTATAGCGCTTGCTGATGGCGCGGCTTCAAACATTGCAAATGCTGTGGGTTTACCTAAAAAAGCATTTAGTTATTTAACCTCTCACGGCGCGCTTGATATAGAGCATGTAAAGTTTTTTGAAAACCTAATGAACCAAATAACAGACGAGGCGGATCAGCAAGCCATACTTCATGGTGCAAAGCGCTTTTATCGTTTATACGGCGATATATTTCGTGGACTCGATGACGAACCATTTTTTAAAGCAAGTGTACAAGGCAAATTGGCATGAGTAGCTCTTTATGTGTGCTCACTGGTGCAACAGGCGGAATAGGGCAAGCGATTGCTAAAGCCCTATATGCAAAAGGGTGGAAGTTACTGCTTGTAGGGCGAAATACCCAAGCCCTTGAAAAACTGAGCCGTGCATGCCCAGACAGTGAAATATTTACGGGCGATTTAACCGACGATACAACACGTATTAACCTAGCAATAAAAGCCAAGCAACTCGGCGGCGTTAAATTACTTATTAATAACGCAGGTATAAATACAATGCAAAGCCTTGAGCACACAAGTAATGAGCAAATAGATAATATGCTCATTACTAATCTGTCGGTGCCTATTAAATTATGCCAGCTATTTTTAGGGCAGTTAGCGTATACCAAAGGCACCATTGTTAACGTGGGATCATCGTTTGGCAGTATTGGCTACCCGTTTCAAACGCTTTATTGCGCCAGTAAATTTGGTTTACGTGGCTTTACAGAAGCGTTATCACGTGAGTTGAATGGTTCAGGCGTTAAAGTGACCTATTTAGCACCAAGAGCAACAGATACATCCATTAATAGCAGTAAAGCGCGGGCAATGAATAAAGAGCTCGGCAATAAAATGGACTCGCCAGAATTAGTTGCTCAAGAGTTATTAGCTCTTATAAGTTCAAACCAAACAAGGCGCTTTATTGGTTTTCCTGAAAAATTATTTGCACGCATAAATGGCGTATTCCCAAGCGTTGTTGATAACGCTATTGCAAAGCAACTTCCTAAAATTAAACGTTTTTTAAGTTAACAAACACACAAAGGCAAAATTATGTATAAATTTACACTCGCATTTTATTTAATACTAACCTCTGTATTTGCAACTGCAGTACACGCAGATGAAGCGCAAGACTTAACCGATATTCAACAAAAGTGGGCAATTGCTAATTACGAACTTGAAGACGATGCGCAAATAGACGCGTTTACGCAACTAAGTGAGCAAAGCGCATTATTTGTTAAAAACTATCCAAGCTCAGCGCAAACACATATTTGGAATGGCATTGTGTTAGCTAGTTTTGCTGGCGCAAAAGGGGGCTTGGGCGCACTTGGTTTAGCAAAAGAAGCAAAAGCGTCACTCGAAAATGCACTCTCGATTGATGGCACTGCACTAAATGGCTCCGCTTACGCAAGCCTTGCAACGCTTTATAGCAAAGTACCTGGTTGGCCAATTGGTTTTGGTGATGACGACAAAGCTGAAAAATTATTTAAACAAGCGCTCGCTTTTAATCTCGAAGGCATTGATACTAATTACTTATACGGTGAATACTTGTATGACGAAGGCGATTATAAACAAGCTAAAGCGCGACTACTTGTAGCACAAGCTGCTGGGATTCGTGATACTCGGGCAAAAGCAGATAAATATCGTCAACAAGCAATAAGTCAGTTATTGGCAAAAGTAGATAAAAAATTAAAAAGATAAACACATAATGCATTTATTACTCGTTGAGGACGATCATTTAGTGGCGCAAGGGCTTATTCGCTCTTTGCGCCAAGAGGGCTACAGCGTAGAGCACAGTGGCACAGTAAAACACGCCCTAGAGTGCCTTTCTAGTGGTGATATTGAGCTTGTTATTCTCGATTTAGGATTACCTGATGGCGACGGCTCGCAAGTTTTAAAGCATATTAAAGCGCAAAAAAAAGTAATACCAGTGGTTATTTTAACTGCACGCGGCAGTATTGACGACAAAGTCCAAGGGCTCGATATGGGGGCAGATGATTACCTTGCAAAGCCGTTTGACCCCGCTGAGCTATTTGCCCGTTTACGTGTAGCAAGCCGGCGCATTAATCAAACACAATCAAGCTTATTACGCTGTGGTGATGTAGTAATGGATACTTCTGCTCATACAGTTAAACTAAGTGGGCAGTCACTTACACTACCTCGAAAAGAATACATGCTTTTAAAAGCGCTGATGGAAAATCAGGGAAGGGTACAGTCAAAACAACAACTCGAAAACAAACTTTACCAATGGGGTGAAGAAGTCGGCTCTAATGCCATAGAGGTGCATATTCATCATCTTCGTAAAAAATTCCCTAGTGATTTTATTAAAACCTTACGTGGCATTGGCTACGTGGTTGGTAAGCGTTAGAGTGTATTTGTTTTTCGAGGTTGAAAATGTCAATTCGTAAACGTCTGACCTTAATTTTACTTTCAATGATGGTGCTAACTTGCTTTTTAGCATTAGTAAAAGGCTATCAAAAAAGTATGCACCACGGTGAAAGTTTGCTTGATGATGAACTTAAAATAGTGGCTGGCGTTTTAATTGAGCAACCATTGGCACTAAGCACAGATGCAGTACAAGTCAGTAATAATAGCGCTCAGTTGTTGTATCAAATTTGGCAAAATAATAATTTACTTAGTGGCTCATCGAGTTTAACGAATAACCAAATTAGTTTTAGCGAGGGCTTTCAAACAGCCAATGTAGCAGGGCAGCGTATGCGGGTATTTGTGATGAGTAAAAACACCCGTAAAGTCATCGTTGCTGAACCTATGGCAAAGCGGTTTGAATTAGCTGAAGCCGTTATTTTATCTGCAATGTTACCTATGCTATGGGCAGTCCCTCTGCTTGCTATTTTTATTAGCTTTTTCGTTAAATACGCATTAGCCCCTCTTACTCGATTATCTAAGCAGTTGGCGTCTCGCCAAGCGAACGACTTTACGCCAATTAACTGGCAAGTAACCGACGAGGAAATTAAACCGGTTATTAATCGTTTAAACGACTTATTTAAACGCGTAGAAACTGCCTACTTACGGGAGCGCTTTTTTGCCTCAGATGCAGCTCACGAATTACGTACCCCGCTTAGTAGTTTAAAAATTAATGTACATAATTTGGCTAATAAACAGAGTAATCTGCAAGACCATCAAGAACTCCAAGCAATGTCACAAGGCATTAATCGCTTAAGTAATATTGTTGAGCAAATGCTAATTTTAGGACGCACTCAGCCTGAACAATGGCAGAGGCAATTTAGCGAACAATCATTGCTAACGATTACTCAGCAAGTCGTATCGGAGCAATACGACAAAATAGATGAAAAAAACCAAACCATTAGTCTTGAAGGCGATGACTTTATTATTAATGGTGATGAGTTTACATTAACCACACTCATCGCTAATTTACTTAGCAACGCCATAAAGTACACACCCAAAAATGGTCAAATTATAATTAAATTAGTATCAAGTAATAACGGCTTTAGTTGGCAAATTGATGATTCTGGTGCGGGTATGACTGAAGAGCAAAAAGAGCGAATATTCAATCGCTTTTATCGCGTAGGTGGCGATCAGCATCCATCAGGCGAGCAAGGTGCGGGTTTAGGTATGGCGATTGTTCAACATATAATTGCTATTTATGGCGCAAGTATTTATTTAGCGAATAGCTCTTTAGGCGGACTAACCGTTAAGGTTACTTTTACAGGAGTAAAAAGTGACTAAACGTTTATTTAATCGGTGCCTTTGTTGTTTGCTATTTTTGTCGTTTAACGCGGCGAGTAAAGAGTACCTTATTATTTTAAAAGATCATTTGTTTTATCCCTCGCAAATTACCATTCCCGCGAATAAAAAAGTAAAACTATTGATAGAAAACCAAGATAGCACACCAGAAGAGTTTGATAGCTTTGATCTAAACAGAGAAAAAGTACTCTACCCAAACCGTAAAAGCATTATTTATATAGGGCCGCTTAGTAAAGGGTATTACGAATTTTTTGGTGAGTTTTCGCCCAATACAGCAAGGGGCGTTGTAATAGTTGGTGATGAGGAGGCGCAGCATGCTAATAACTAGTTTAGTCATGAGCCTTAATCAATTACTACCAGTGGCTATTTTATTAGTGCTACTACAAGTAGTTAAAAAACAAAGCGCTTTTAAAATAGGGTCTGCTTTATTAATTGGCGCGCTTATGTCGTTTATGTACATGCAAAGTGCATCATGGGTGAGTCAGTGGTTTGAACACCAAGGGTTAGAGTACTCACAAATAGGGCTATGTATTACTATATTTATTGCCGTATTAGTATTTGCAATAAAGCAAAAATCAGCGGCTTTTTATATTGCGGTTATAAGCACAATAACATTGTATTTAAGCCACTATATTATTTACCTCACCAGTTTTTGGCAAAGTAATGATGCAGGGCAAAGCTTATTTATTGGCACTTTATTAGGTTTTGGAATTTGTTTAAGTTTTAGCGTATTGCTGTATTTTTTAATGAATGCAATTAAGCACCGCTTTGGTATGTATCCGCTTTTTACTTTGCTTGCTTTTAACAGCGCGGCTAAGTTATTAGTTGCACTGGATTTGGCAAGCCAAATAGACTTAATTACCAACACCGCAACCGTGTGGGATTTACGCGATGTATTAAGCGAAAACTCTGAACTCGGGCGCGTACTGCGCGCCCTGGTTGGTTACGAGGCTACCCCGGATCTAATGAGTGTACTTATATATAGTACAAGTAGCGTGATATTTTTATCACTTTGTTATGTTATTTCGGCTTCAATTTCTAAGGAACGTGTATGAAAGCACTCAACCTATATTTAGCGCTTAGCTTTACCGTTTTTTGTTTGTTGGTACTTTCAATCCCAGCAAAGGCCGATGGAATTGTTGTTGATAAGGTATATCACCCCTATGTTTTACCTTTTGAGCGAGAGTTTGAATGGCGGTTAGTGTCGCACCAAACAGATAGTGGCAACATACTAGCGCAGCGTTTGGGTGGTGGCGGTGCTATTAACGATACAATGGCACTAGAAGGTTACATAGTCGGTGAGCGAGATGACAACGGCGACTTTGGTTTAGAAGCTTATGAGCTTGAACTACGCTGGCAATTAATTGAGCAAGGTAAATTATGGGCTGATTGGGGGGCATTATTTGAGCTTGAAAAAAAACATAATGAAGATGTGTATGAAGCAACTTCGGGTTTTGTGATAGAAAAAGAGTTTGGTAAAACAAGCTTAACTATGAATGCCTTTTTAGTGTACGAGTGGGGGCAGGATATTCAAAATGAATGGGAAAGTGAGTTTAGAGCGCAATATCGCTATCGATATCGTTCTGCTTTTCAGCCATCTATTGAGGTGTACGTAGGAGAAGACTTTGTTGGCATAGGGCCTGGGTTTATAGGTTTGCAGCGTTTTGATGGACAAAAGCAGTTAAAATGGGAAGCGGGTTTTATCACTGAGATAAGCCAATCAGAAAAAAATCATAGTTTTAGGCTCGCATTAGAATTTGAATTTTAATAACCAAGGAAAGCGGTTTTGGTTGTTTATCACTCTGATTATAGATAGGTACTTGACATATTTTAAAAAATCTATATAGTGGGCTTCAGCTAGAAAGAAAGCATGTAAGCTATAAATCTCCATTTCGATGTTGTATAAGTAATACTTGTAGTACCGTCCTGAAGTTTTTAAAGTACCATCTCATTTTTTGCTACACCCGCTCTTATGAGCATATTTTTTATTTTATATCAGGATATTACAATGTCTAACATCGTATCAGGTACAGTTAAGTGGTTCAACGAGTCTAAAGGTTTTGGTTTCATCGAGCAAGAAAATGGCCCAGACGTTTTCGCACATTTCTCAGCAATCAAAAGCGAAGGTTTCAAAACTTTAGCTGAAGGCCAACGTGTAGAGTTCACTCTTTCACAAGGTCAAAAAGGTCCACAAGCTGATAACATCACAGCTGTATAATTTTACTTTTTAAGTAAAATGAAAAAAAGCGCTTAAGGCGCTTTTTTTGTGTCTGAAATTTGACTCAACCTAAGCTGTACCTATTATTAATGTAAGTTCATCAGTAGGTATCGTTATCATTAAATCCTTCCTTATACTTGTTTTTATATTTATTAGTCATTACGCACAGGCTGAAGGTTTCAAGCTCACGGTCTACACTGAGCACTTTTCGCCATACAATTTTGAAAACAAAGCGGGTCAACTTGTTGGCATAAATCTCGATATTGTAAAAGATGTATGCATTGCGTCAGACATTACCTGTGAATTTAAAATACTTCCTTGGAAACGTGCTTACAGCCTAGCCCAAAAAGAAAAGCATTCAGGCATTATCTCTATCGCTAAAACATCTCAAAGAACGCCTATTTTTAATTGGGTAGGGCCTTTGGCATCCAGTGAAACATTTTTTTATAAACTTAAAAAAAATACTCAGTTAAAAATGAATAGCTTAAATGAAGCAAAGCAGTTTTCACTTGCTATCGTAAGAGGGGGTATTTACGAATCCATAATTAAAAAAGTAGGGTTTGAAGCAGGTAAAAACCTTTTGTCCATAGGTGATGAAAAGCAATATATGCACTTGTTTTTAAATAGTAAAATAGATTTGATTTTAGGCTCTGAATACACCATTTGTTATCAACTTTCGCCTTTTGGGTATAGTGAAGACGATGTCGTTAGGCTGCAGGAATTACCATTACCTGAGATAGCAGGTAACTACATTGCGTTTAATAAATCAGTACCCAATTACATTGTAGAGCGTTTTAATAGGGAGTATGAAAAGCTTAAAAAGAAGGATAACTTTTCGGCTTATAAAAAACGTTATAAGCGCTAATGTTAGTGCCTGTAAGGCAGCCCTTTCTTTTGCTTTATTTTTAAAAATGCAGCTTGCAGTGCTTCTATTAAATGCATATCTGTTTTTTTATTTGCAGCTAAATAAGCATCAATTGTTAGCTCATCTATTTTATAAATAAACTTTAAGTGCGCTGGTTTGAGCTTTAGATAATCACTCATCTGCTGCATGAACAAAGGATCGTCCACAATTAAATCTACTTTTTTAGCTAGTAGTAAAGAGTATGACTTTTGAATATCAGAGGTTAAAACAACTTCAAACCCCAGTTTAGCGAGGGTTTGTGTTGAAAAGTCATTGCGCTGCATAGCAATTTTGTACACTTTGGCTTGCTCAGTAGTGTTTATAATAAGATCATCTCGCTCTGATAGGCCAATAAAGCCTAGTTCAAAACGTCCGACAGGTCCTATCCAATAAAATTTTTCTTCTCGCTCTACAGTGCGTGCAAGGCTGTATATAAAGGTATTTTTAAGCTCATCTGCAATTTTATAAGCACGTGCCCAAGGGTACATTTGAATGTTAGGTGTTAGATCAGCCTCAGCAAATATATCTCTAATAAATTGAGTACCTTCACCTGCTACCTCACCATCAATCAACACCTGGTTTGGCGGTGCTAACTCTGTAACAACAAGGATGGGTTCTTTTGCTTGAACATACACAGAACAAATTAAAAAAAGAGAATAAAGAATATATTTCACAATAGCGGATCGTTAGTCGGTTAGCTTAAGTAATATAAGTGTGGCTGAAAATACGAAAAACACAAAAAATATTTATGTGACTTTGTTACTAAGATATTGGTTTATTTGAGTTATGTATAACCATTAATAAGGTTAAATAGCTTGAAGGTTGGGGAGTGTATAAATGTGGAAGGCCTAAAACGATAAAAGGGCCTTGCGGCCCTTGGTGAAGTATCGTTCAAGTCAGATAGAGCTTTAACCCCTTAAAGCGCTATCCTCTTGTTTTGCAACACCGGTGTTCATCTCAATAAGTTTCTAAGCTAGCGAGAGGAAAAACCCAGCAATTGCTGCGCTCATAAGGTTAGCCATAGATCCTGCTAACACTGCTCTGAGCCCTAAGCGTGCGATATCCTTCCGCCGACTAGGCGCCATACCGCCTAACCCACCTAGTAAAATGGCTATCGATGATAGGTTAGCAAAGCCACATAGAGCAAAAGTAACAATTGCTTGTGTGTGTGCGCTTAACGTATCGCGATAATTTATAAAGTCTAAGTAAGCAACAAACTCGTTCACTACTATCTTTTGACCAATAAAGCTGCCGGCTATAATTGCTTCATCCCATGGCACACCTAGTAACCATGCAACAGGAGCAAATACATAACCTAATATTTCTTGAAGCGTTAATGTTGGGTAATCAAACCACCCACCAATACCGCCTAATAAACCGTTTAATAGTGCAATTAGCGCTACAAAAGCAAGTAACATTGCACCTACATTAAGTGCTAAATGCATACCGTTTGCTGCACCTGATGCAGCTGCATCAATTACATTTACAGGCTTATCTTCGTCATCTAAATCTAAATCAGCTAAGTTATCTTTAGGCGTTTCAGTTTCTGGCACAATCATCTTGGCCATTAAAAAACCACCTGGAGCAGCCATAAAGCTCGCTGCTATTAAATACTTAAGATCTACGCCGATAATAACGTAACCGGCCATTACAGAGCCTGCCACAGTGGCTAAGCCACCTACCATCACTGCAAACAATTCCGATTTAGTCATTGTTGCTATAAATGGCTTAACTATCAGCGGAGCTTCAGTTTGGCCAACAAAAATATTTGCCGTTGCTGAAAGCGATTCTGTGCGAGAGGTTTTCAATAATTTTTGTAAACCGCCGCCTAAAATCCTAATTATCCAATCCATAATGCCAAGGTGATACAACACAGCAACAAGTGCTGAGAAAAACACGATAACAGGCAAAACTTGAATCGCAAAAATAAAACCTAATGTGTCTTGTGAGGCAAGTGGGCCAAACAAAAACCCAATACCGTCGTTTGCATAACCAATAACCGATGATACGGCTGCTGACATGCTCGTTAACACATTTTTTCCTGCTTCAAAAAACAGGACAAAACCGCCAATAACTACTTGCATCGCAAATGCTATACCAACGGTTCTTAAATTAATTGCCTTGCGATTAGTTGATGCCGCAAAGGCAATGCTTAGTAGCACACACATGCCCACTAAGCTCATAAATGTTGTCATACAAATGTTTCCCGTTGTTATTCTTGTAGTAAATATTTTATCTTACTTTTTATTATATCAATCGCAACGCGGTTCATACCGCCTCGAGTCACAACTAAATCTGCGTTATGCTTAGAAGGCTCAATAAATTGATAAAACATCGGTCTAACAGTTGCTTGATACTGCTCAACAACAGATTGTAATGTTCTGCCTCGTTGCTCCATATCACGTTGCATACGACGCATTAAGCAAATATCTAAAGGCGTATCTATAAACACCTTAATATCAAATTCTTTATTAAGCGCTTTGTCACTCAATAATAAAATACCTTCAACAATGAGTATTTTAGCAGCAGGCACTCGGCGAGTTTTCTCGCTACGTGTATGCTGTGCATAATCATACGTTGGTACTTCAACTGAATTTCCACTACGAAGCTGTGTTAAATGCTCAAGCATTAACGCATGTTCAAATGCATCAGGATGGTCGTAATTCGTTTGCGTACGATGCGCCATCGGTAAATGCGACTGATCCTTGTAGTAAGCATCTTCTTCAATAATGGCGATAGCGCCTGGTTCAAGCTCATTAACCAATTCATTGTATATAGTTTGGCTAAAAAGAGATTTGCCCGACGCAGACGCGCCTGCAATAGCTATAATAGTAGTTCGTGTCACTAAAGTTCTCACCCACACAGAAGGATATATTGTTGGTAGATCACAATAGCAAAAAAGACACGATTAATCTCTTTTGCTTCGCTTAAGAATGCAAATTTATAATGTTTAGGTTTTATGAAACAGGACTTTTGTCCTGTACGGAAAAATCGATCAGCGGATAAAGTAACCACCTAGAATCAAAGTGAGGTCAAAATGGCAAGAGCAATTATCTTAATGGCAGATAGCCTAGGAATCGGTGCAGCACCAGATGCAGATAAATTCGGCGATCTTGGGGCTAATACATTCGCTCACTTACTAAAAGCATATTACGACGAAACAGGCGCTGCATTATCGCTTCCTAACCTATCAAAACTTGGGTTAGTGGATGCATGTGAAGCTGCCGGTGGAGAACCGTGTTTAATTTCAGACCGCCAAGCTTCTCAAGGAGCATGGGGTTACGCTAAAGAATTATCTAGCGGAAAAGACACGCCATCAGGTCATTGGGAAATGGCAGGAGTACCTGTGTTATTTGATTGGGGATATTTCCCAAAAACACAGCCAAGTTTCCCACAAGAATTTATAGACGAGTTTATAGCTCGTACTGGTATTCCTGGCATTTTAGGCAACTGCCATGCGTCGGGAACAACCATTTTAGAACAGCTAGGTGAAGAGCACGTAAAAACAGGTAAACCAATCTGTTACACCTCAGCTGATAGCGTGTTTCAAATAGCCGCGCATGAAGAGTCATTCGGCCTAGAGAAGCTTTATCAAGTTTGCGAAATCGCACGGGCGCTACTTGATGAAATGAATATAGGACGAGTGATTGCGCGGCCATTTTTGGGTTCAAATAGCCAAGACTTTGCTCGAACGGGTAATCGTCGCGACTATTCAGTGCTTCCGCCAGCACCAACATTGCTAGATGTGTTAGCAAAAGACGGCGGCGAAGTAATTAGTATTGGTAAAATTTCAGATATTTACGCGCATCAGGGCATAACCCAAAAGCATAAAGCACCTGGGCTTATGAACTTGCTAGAAAAAACCAGCGAAGTAATGAAAAGCGCACCAGAACATAGCTTAATCTTTACTAACCTAGTTGATTTTGATGAAAAATTTGGTCATCGCCGTAACCCAGTAGGTTATGCAAAAGCATTAAAAGAATTTGATGACTATTTACCAACTATACTAAAGCAGTTAAACGCAGATGACATATTAATGATCACTGCAGATCACGGTTGTGACCCAACCTTTCCAGGTTCTGAGCACACTCGCGAATACGTACCGGTTATTGCATATAAACCAGGTATGAGTAACACACCTCTAGGTGAACGCAACAGCTTTGCAGATATCGGTCAAACACTGGCACAGTGGTTTAACTTATCTGCGCTTGATTACGGCGACAGCTTTTTAAATGAGCTAACAACGCCAAATAAAAAGGAAAACAATTAATGAGTACTCCGCATATCAGTGCAAACGTTGGTGATTTCGCCGAAACAGTATTAATGCCAGGCGATCCGCTACGTGCGCAATATATTGCTGAAAACTTTTTAGATGATGCAGTACAAGTTACAGGTGTTCGTAACATGTACGGTTTCACTGGTACTTACAAAGGTAAGCCAGTAAGCATCATGGGTTCAGGCATGGGCATTCCATCAATGTCTATTTATGCACGTGAGCTAATTGTAAGCTTTGGCGTTAAAAATATTATACGTATTGGTACGTGTGGCGGTATTGGCACAGATATCAAAATCCGTGACGTAATTTTTGCACAAGGTGCAAGCACAGATTCAAACGTAAACCGTGCACGTGTTCGTGGCTACGATTTTGCTGCAATTGCTAACTTTGACTTACTTTTAAACGGTGTAAACGCCGCTAAAGAGCTAGGAATAGAAGCAAAAGTAGGTAACGTATTTACAACCGACACTTTCTACCAAGCAGACGACTCGTTCTATAAAGACTTAGACAAGTTAGGCATGCTAGCAGTAGATATGGAAACAGCCGGTTTATATGGCGTTGCAGCTGAATACGGCGCAAACGCAATGGCATTATTTACAGTAAGTGACCACGTAATCACCGGTGAAGCAACACCTGCTGATGAGCGTCAAAGCACGTTTAACGAAATGGTTAAAATTGCATTAGAGTCAATAGCTTAAATAATACATAACAGTTCCTTGGTAACGTATTCACTAAGTTTTGGAGACACGCCCAAAGTGAAGTGAGACTAACCTCCAAAGCCGCATTTTATGCGGCTTTTTTTATGCTTGAAGAAAATGGGTAGCATTTAATTCAACCATCTAAAAACTTCGTTTTTAAACGCCTGCAAGCAGCGCGTCTACAAGTGAATTTTAGCCACCGCGTTAAGTTTTCCACGTAGGCGCTAAGCTTGCTCGCGCGAGAAGCGCAGCTTCTAATTACTTAATCACCCATCCTAAAAACTACGTTTTTAAACGCCTTCAAGCAGCGCGTCTACAGGTAAATTAAACTGCTGAGTGTAAGTTTCTCAGGTAGGCGCTAAGCTTGCTCGCGCGAGAAGCGCAGCTTCTAATTACTTAATCACCCATCCTAAAAACTACGTTTTTAAACGCCTGCAAGCAGCGCGTCTACAAGTGAATTTTAACCACCGCGTTAAGTTTTCCACGTAGGCGCAGAGCTTGCTCGCGCGAGAGCGCAGCTTCTAATTACTTAATCACCCATCCTAAAAACTACGTTTTTAACCGCCTGCAAGCAGCGCGTCTACAGGTAAATTAAACTGCTGAGTGTAAGTTTTCCACGTAGGCGCTAAGCTTGCTCGCGCGAGAAGCGTAGCTTCTAATTACTTAATTACACAACAAACTTTACCTTTAAAAACAAAAAAGGGCCAAAGCCCTTTTTTATGGTGTTGCGCCTAATCATACAGGCCAAATTTTGAGTGCTTAAACAACTTCACCAGCCACTATCGTATTAAAGCTGTCGTTGTCATGCAGGCTTGCAAATGCGCTCTCGTGTAATAATTCATTACGTAAGTTTGGAGAGTATTCCAGTGCCATTTTAATATCGGCTAATGCATCAGCATGTTTGTGCGTTAGTGCATAAGCACAGGCTCGTTGCCAATAGGCATAACCATAGTCACTATCTATATCAATGGCTTGGTTACACAGCTCAATGGCTTGTGCTGTTTCGTTTATTTCTAGTAATGCATCGGCTTTATAAGCAATGGCTTCAACATCTTCAGGTTTGCGATTAAGTATTTCATCAAAAATTTCAATTTTATTCGCAAAATCACTTTCTAGGTTTGCGCGCATCCACAATGAATGAACTTCGTTAGTCACCGATATGCGCTCTTGGTTGCTGAGTATTTCTTCTGAGCGAACGCGTAGTTTTTCTTCAAGAATTTTTAATCGGTCTTCATACTCGTCTGTAATTACACTCACACGCGTATTTACTATATCTTCTACTTTGTTTTTAACATCACGCAACGAGTTCCAACCCACTAAAACTAAAATCGACGCCGTAGCGGTAATTATAAAAAACACATTATTAATGGTATCTGTAGTGTACGTTAATGCGCGATCGGCAGTATCAAGCTGTGCATGAGTAACCTGCTTAGTTACATCTTCACGAAGCTTTTGCTGATCTTGCCTAACTGCTTTTAGCTCATCTAATATGTAACGCTCCATTAGCGGCTTATACATAGGCTCTTTGAGTTGTTGAAGAGCTTGTTGCTCTTGTTGTGCTGTAGGTGAAGCTGGTTGCTTTTCAGCAGAGTTCACTATGCCTGAAAACAAAGTTAAACAAACAAAAAGTACAGATAGGTAATAACGCATTGGTACGCCTAATTAAATTAATTACTGTAATAACTTTAACATGCAGGGCTTAATGGCACTAGGGCGTGTTGTTCTTTGTGGATTAAAATTGACCTAATTTAGATAGGAGCAATAGTTGTAAAATTTATTTAGCCTAGTGAGCTTAGCAATAATAGGGTAAAGCGTGAGCATATTACCCATGCTCAGGTAATTTGAGTAAAAATAGGCAAAAAAAAACCAGCTCAAGGTGAGCTGGCAAAAACTGCTTAAAACAACAATATGTCGTAGGGATTCACAGGAGAACAACTTCATACTAACTGAATCTTTATGAACAAATACTTAATTCAATTCAACTAGTTAAAAATATAAGAATACTCAAAGTATTCGGTTTATAAAGTAAAGGTGCATTGGGCTTAAGTAATGCACCTTTATCATTATAACTATCTAACTACAATTTCATGGTGAAGGGGGGTATTCCAATGTGCGCTTTAGTAAACTAAAGCCACTTTCAAACCCTTCACATACCATTACGCCGAAATTTTTCAATTCGATCACAGGTCTAGTAAAAAGATTAAGGTTAATTCACCGATTTTAAAATTTTTATTTTGCGTAATACTTTATATGAGCGCCATCTGACTTTTTTACTATTATTTTAAACACGACTTTAAGCCTATTGTTAAATACATCATTAACGTAAGGGCAATCAAAAATATAAATTGGAGCAATCGTTTTAAATAGTATGTTGAGGCTGGCGTAGCATAATTTATACGCCTATATTAAGGATACGTAAGCACTTAGGTAGGCACGCTGAGTAAAAAGTAAGCCTATTAAATAAAAATAACCGTTACTTTTTAAAAAGTTATAAACACATAAGCAATAATACTGATTGATTAAGTATTTTACTTTTCTATTTTAAGGATTTCACAATGAGCAAGCCAACAGCGGGTAAATGCCCTGTTATGCACGGTAGTAATTCAGTTGTTTCTAAAGTAAACACCGATTGGTGGCCAAACACACTCAACTTAGACATTCTTCATCAACACGATACTAAATCAAATCCATACGGTACTAATTTTAACTACGCAGAAGAATTTAAATCTCTAGATTTAGACGAAGTAAAAGCCGACTTAAAAACCTTTATGACCGACAGCCAAGATTGGTGGCCTGCCGATTGGGGCCATTACGGTGGTTTAATGATTCGTATGGCATGGCACTCAGCGGGTACGTACCGTTTATCTGATGGTCGTGGTGGCGCAAGTACCGGTAACCAACGTTTCTCGCCTTTAAATTCATGGCCAGATAACGCAAGCTTAGATAAAGCACGCAGACTTTTATGGCCACTTAAGAAAAAATACGGTAACAAACTTTCATGGGCCGATTTATTTATTCTTGCAGGTAATATGGCATACGAATCAATGGGTCTAAAAATTTATGGCTTTGCGGGCGGCCGTGAAGACATTTGGCATCCAGAAAAAGATATTTACTGGGGAGCTGAAAAAGAATGGTTAGCGCCTAGTGATGAACGCTACGACAATGTAGAAAAACCAGACACAATGGAAAATCCATTAGCCGCAGTACAAATGGGCCTAATTTACGTTAATCCTGAAGGTGTTAATGGTATACCAGATCCTCTTAAAACAGCGGCTCATGTACGTGAAACATTTGCTCGCATGGCGATGGACGATGAAGAAACCGCAGCATTAACAGTGGGCGGCCATACAGTGGGTAAAACTCATGGTAATGGTAAAGCAGAGCATTTAGGCCCAGAGCCAGAAGCAGCAGACGTACACGAGCAAGGTTTAGGTTGGAACAGCACCAAAGAAGGCGGCTTTGGTCGTCATACTGTAACTTCAGGCCTTGAAGGCGCATGGACCACACACCCAACAACTTGGGATAACGGATACTGCCACTTACTCTTAAATTACGAATGGGAACTTACTAAAAGCCCAGCTGGCGCTCATCAGTGGGAGCCTGTAAATATTAAAGAAGAAGACAAACCAGTAGACGTAGAAGATCCATCAATTCGTTTAAATCCAATGATGACCGATGCCGATATGGCCATGAAAGTGGACCCTGCGTACCGTAAAATTATTGAGCGTTTTTATAACGACTTTGAATACTTCTCTGATGTATTTGCACGCGCATGGTTTAAGCTAACTCACCGCGATTTAGGTCCTAAAGCATGTTACTTAGGTAAAGATGTACCAAGCGAAGACCTAATTTGGCAAGATCCTATTCCAGCAGTTGATTACACATTATCAGACGATGAAATCACAAGCTTAAAAGCACAGCTACTTGATTGCGGTGTAAGCGCGAGTGATTTAATAAATACAGCGTGGGATAGTGCGCGTACGTATCGTGGTTCTGATAAACGCGGTGGCGCAAATGGCGCACGTATTCGTTTAGCACCACAAAAAGATTGGCAAGGTAATGAGCCAGAGCGCTTAGCAAGTGTGCTTAGTGCCCTTGAAAAAGTACAAGCGGGTTTATCTAAACCAGTAAGCATGGCCGATTTAATCGTTTTAGGTGGTACAGCGGCTGTTGAACAAGCGGCAAAACAAGCCGGTGTTGATGTAACAGTACCATTTGCACCAGGACGAGGAGACGCAACAGACGAAATGACTGATGCAGAATCGTTTGATGTCCTAGAACCCATTCACGATGGCTTTAGAAACTGGCTGAAAAAAGATTACGCAGTATCAGCCGAAGAGTTATTACTAGAGCGTAGCCAGTTAATGGGCTTAACAGCACCAGAAATGACTGCACTTATGGGCGGCATGCGTGTACTAGGCACAAACTACGCAGGCACTAAACATGGTGTATTTACTGATAATGTAGGCACGCTATCTACCGACTTTTTTGTAAACCTAACCGACATGGCTAACAACTGGAAGCCACTAGAGCCAGGTATATATAATATTGTTGAGCGCAAAACAGGCACCATTAAATGGACTGCCACACGCGTAGATTTAGTATTTGGTTCAAACTCTATTTTACGTGCCCTAAGTGAGTTTTATGCACAAGACGATAATAAAGAACGTTTTGTACATGACTTTGTAAATGCATGGGTAAAAGTAATGAACGCAGACAGGTTCGATCTTAAATAATCTGTACGCTAAATAAAAACGGGGGAGTATTGAATACTCCCCCGTTTTTTATGCGTTTTAATTTCACGGCTAGATAAGCCCGCTTTTTTTAAAGCAATAAAACTTATAAAAGTGAAAAAAGCTTTTGTAGTTGTGGCATATATTCGCTCACAAGTTCAAGATTGTTTTCGCTTACTAAAGATTCTGTAGACTCCTCAGCTGCGCTTGATGATTTACCAAACGATCCCATTAATGAGCTAGCGCCTTTATCTTTAGCACTTTTCATACTTTGAAAACCGCCCATTACTTTATTAGCAGTTTCTTGATTATCAGCAGAAAGGCCCGACTTAAGATTTTCGATATAAGCCATTGATACTTCAGAACCTACAGTTACTAGCTGCTCTGGCGTAAAACCGTAACGGTTTGTAACACTCGCAAAGCTTTTGTACAAGTCTTGTTCTTTAATCATGCTTAATGCACTGTTAGCTAAAGAGCTTTGTTCGCCAACACTTTGATCTGCAGAACCACCTAGCATACTTGCTAAATCTAAGTCTTTTAACGACTCTTGGCTGCTTGCCCAGCTAGTCACAGCTGGCAGTGCTTTCATATAGCTTTGAAGTTGACCTTCGTTAATATCCTCTGCAAGGCTTGAGAAACTCATCGCTAATAAGCTAAGTGATACAAGTATTTTTTTCATTGAGCATTTCCTAGTATTAAAGTAGTGCCAATTAGAAACTAATAAGCAACACTTGCCAACACAAAATAAAATATTGGCTGATTTATAGTACAATTTATGAGAATTTATTTAAGTTCTAAGAATTTAGTTGATTCACCACAAGCTAATGTACTGATGATATAATGTATTTTTGACAAATAGAGCTGAACACAATGTTAACAATTTCAAATACTGTCACTATCGATGAATGGGAACTAGAGCTCACAGCTATTCGTTCGCAAGGTGCCGGTGGTCAAAATGTTAATAAAGTAGCAAGTGCAATTCATTTACGTTTTGACATTAACCGCTCTAAATTACCTGACTTCTACAAAGAACGCTTACTTGCCTTAAATGATACAAGAATTACCAAAGACGGCGTCTTAATAATTAAAGCGCAGAGCCACCGTACCCAAGAGCTAAATCGAGAAGATGCCCTTAAGCGTTTAAAGGATTTAATTCTTAGTGCTACGGTAGTTAATAAAGCGCGTCGAGCCACCAAGCCCAGCCGTAATTCACAGCGAAAGCGCATGGACAAAAAAACCAAGCATGGGCAAAACAAAGCGCTACGCGGCAGCATAAAGTTTTAGCTTTAAATGGTATTAATAAAGTAGAGAAGGGGCTTAATATTTACATGCAGGCACTATTTTTACACCGTGTTGCTTGTATAAAAATATAAGTGAGGGCTAGCCTCACTTATAATAACTATTAATATTTACTTAGCCATTTCTAAATCAGATTCTGCATCTGCCAACATTGCAAACTCCTCATCAGCGCTTTTAGCAACTAAGTGTTTTGAGCTGTAGCCAAAGTAATATGCGGCGCCCACAATAAACAGCATCATAGTGTATAAAAATGCACGAGGGTCGAACGCATACACACCGGTTAATGCTATAAGCGAAAGCACTAAAGCAATACTTGAAGTTACTACACCACCAGGGGTTTTATACGGGCGAGGTAAATCAGGTTGTTTAACGCGTAGTAAAATATGGCTCAGCGCCATTAATGCATACGATACCGTTGCACCTACTACAGCCATTGCAAGTATTAAATCACCCTCGCCACTAAGTGATACTAAAAAACCAAATACGGCAGGTACAATCAACGCACGTGCTGGCACTTTGCGATTAGTTGTAATCGACAACGAACGCGATAAATATCCGGCTCTAGATAAAGCAAACACTAAGCGACTATAACCATAAATAATAGAGAAAAACGAAGCAACTAAACCCGCAAGCCCTAATATATTTACTACAGTTGCTAAGCCCTCACTACCCGATGCATTTAATGCATCAACCAAAGGTACAGCACTTGCGCCCATTGCAGCAGCACCGCCAGCGCCAGGCACTAAAACAACAACTAAAAAAGCAGTAAATAACAAAAAGATCATTGCACCAATAATGCCTTTTGGCACATCTTTAGCGGGATCTTTTGCCTCTTCTGCAGCAAGCGGTACACCTTCCACCGCTAAAAATAACCACATGGCAAACGGTAATGCAGCCCAAACCCCGTACCAACCTAAAGGTAAAAACTCACTGGCTCCCACTGCATCGGTTACGGGGACGTCAAATAAGCGTGATGCATCAAAATTTGTAATTAAAACAAAAGCCGTTGCAATAATAGCTAATACTGCTAAACCACTTATTACCATCATTACTTTAAGTGCTTCTCCTACGCCTGCTAAATGAATTCCCACAAATAGTAAGTAAAATAATGCATATACCCATGGTCCATTAAATCCGGTGAGGGCTTCAACTGCAGAGCCTATAAAAATAACAATAGCAGCGGGTGCTAAGGCGTATTCAATTAATACCGCAAGGCCAGTTAAATAGCCTCCTGCTGGTCCCATAGCTTGGCGCGCAAAACTATAACCACCGCCTGCTGCAGGTATTGCAGCTGACATTTCAGCAAGCGACAATACCAGCGCTAAATACATAACTGCCATTAATACTGCAGCAATGGCAAAGCCACCCCAACCCGCTTCGGCAATACCAAAGTTCCAACCTGCAAAGTCACCCGATATTACATATGACACACCCAAACCTGCGAGTAATAACCACCCCGCAGTACCCCGTTTTAACTGTCTTTTAGCAAGGTACTCTGTATTATTAGTAGACATAACCCTTCTCCGTTGATGTTTAGTTTTTATTTTTTTATTTCATGTGTTTTTAATTAAAATTACTCAGCAATTAAAAAGTTAGTGGTTGAAACCTGATGCTCAATCACATCATCCTGTGTACGGTCTTTTAAATTAACCCCAGTTAGTTTTAGTTTTTTAGCTTCACGTAATAAGTACAGCGCACGCCTAGCCGCTTCTGTATAAGGTAGGCCAGCAGGGCGAATATTCGATATGCAATTACGACATGCATCGTTAAGTCCTGTTTTAGGCTCCCATGTTAAATACAGGCCAAGGCTATCTGGCGAACTAAGTCCTGGGCGCTCTCCTATTAACACCATAACCACCTGCGCATTTAGCAACTCACCTATATCGTCGCCAATTGCTACTCGACCTTGTTCAACCAAAGTAATGGGGGCAATTTTAAATTGCTTGTCTGTTGTAAGGTGCGTTAATAGCTCTGTTATAAATGGGTATGCATTTTTTTGTACCGCCAACGACGAAAGTCCATCAACCACTACAATCGCTAAATCGTATTTAACCTGCGTAGTGTGTTTTTGTTTATTCATATAGCTGAGAAGTACTTGCCTACCATTTTCATCAAGTTTGCGGCCTAAATCGGGTCGCTGAAGGTAAGTAACCCTGTCAACGGCTTGGCTGTGTAAATGCAGGGGAGGGTCAACCTTTTTTAGAGCACTAATACTGCCTAGTTGCTCAGTCACTTCGTTAATATCAAGCGGAAAACTCACCGCATCGCGCGCTTGTGCATGAGATAGCTGAAAAGCCAGCATTTCTGAGGTTGGTAAACTTATACCCGCACGCCCAAGCCCAATACGGGCGTCGGTAAAACGGCGTAAATTACTCCAAGGATTGTGCACTACATTACCGTTATTTTTATGCTCGTTTACTGAGTCATCTAAAGGAGTGCTCTGTTTTGAAGGTGATTTCATGAGCCACCTCCAGCAATTGCATCCAGAGGTTTAGCAAAAGCGGGAGGCAAGGTATCTGAAAGTGTCATATCGGCAGTGCTTTGCATAATTTTCATTTTGCTTAGCCATGCTTCAAACTCAGGGGCGGGTCTAGAGCCAAGAACTCGACGCACATATAATGCATCATGAAACGACGTAGTTTGGTAGTTAAGCATAATATCGTCAGAGCCAGGTATTCCCATTACAAACGAGCAACCTGCCACACCTAATAGCGTTAGCAAATTATCCATATCGTTTTGATCGGCCTCTGCATGATTGGTGTAACACACGTCGCACCCCATCGGTATGCCTAGTAACTTAGCGCAAAAGTGATCCTCAAGTCCTGCTCGGGTAATTTCTTTACCATCAAACAAATATTCAGGGCCAATAAACCCCACCACGGTATTAACCAGTAACGGATCAAACTTACGAGCAACTGCATAAGCGCGAGCTTCACACGTTTGCTGATCAAGCCCATGATGCGCATTTGCTGAAAGCGAACTGCCTTGCCCAGTTTCAAAATACATCACATTATTGCCAACAGTGCCGCGCTTTAAACTCAAAGCGGCATCTTGCGCTTCAGCTAAGGTATTTAAATTAAAACCAAAACTTGAGTTAGTAGCCTCCGTGCCGCCAATCGACTGAAATACCAAATCAACTGGTGCGCCAGCTTCTATACATTCAATAGTGTTAGTAACATGTGTAAGCACACAGCTTTGCGTCGGTATGGCGTATTTTTGAATAACATCATCCATTAATGTCATTAATTTAATGGCCTGGGCAACGTTGTCGGTTGCTGGGTTTATACCTATTACGGCATCGCCATTACCGTATAGCAGCCCATCAAGCATGCATGCAGCAATACCGTTAATATCGTCAGTTGGATGATTTGGTTGTAAACGTGTAGATAAATGCCCAGGGAGGCCAATAGTGTTTCTAAAAGCACTTGTAACATGGCACTTTTTAGCAATTAATATGAGATCTTGATTGCGCATTATTTTGCTAACTGCAGCAGCCATTTCAGGCGTAATTCCTTGCCTTATACTTGCAAGCACAGCAGGTGTTGCAAAGTCACTTAAAAGCCAATTACGAAAATCGCCTACGGTTAAATGTGCAATAGCCATAAAGGCATTTGCATCGTGCTCGTCAATAATTAAGCGTGTAATTTCGTCATCTTCGTAGGGAATAAGTACCTCATTTAAAAATGTTTTAAGAGGAATATCCGCCAATGTCATTTGTGCCACAGCACGTTCTTGTGCTGATTGTGCAATTACGCCCGCTAAGCGATCACCCGAACGCTGCGGTGTAGCTTTAGCCATTAACTGGGCTAAGTTCTTGAATTTATAAGTATGTGTACCTAAAGTGTAACTGTACGCTTGCCCCATGATTTACTCCACATAACTAATATGATCAACCTTGGTATAGGTTTTGCTGCATCTTTAGCTATAAATCAATATTGAATAGTTACAAGACAGCTTATTTTGTACCAAGTAACTATCGAATTTCGGCAAAAGATTATTTATTAATCCAATTCAATTGGTTACACACGCAAAGCGGTGTTAACTTAAGCATAATGAAAGTGTAACGAAAAAGAGCATCCCCGATATGGCGCAGCAAAGTAGCTTCAGCGCACCACTAAAGAGCAAGGTGCAAACACACGATATAGACGAGCAAGCGCATAGCCTTACTCAATGGCAGCAAAAATACGATCAAATGAGCGACGGCAGCTTTTATGGTTGTATTGAAGAAACGGATTACGCCAATATTCATGTGTTTAAGGAATACACAGAGCGAGCGCTTCGTCAGCAATGTAACATAGCCCCTAATTCGGTTTGGCTTGGCATTCCTTGTCAGTCACAGCAAAGTAAAATTAATGGTTTAAGTGTGGCAAGTAATCAATTTATGTGCCGTACAAGTGATAACGACTTTGAGTTGATAACCCCTGAGCAATTTAATATTTATGGTTTGGTAATCGATTGGAACTCAATTGAATATATGGCGCAGCTTCAAGGCGTAACATTGAAAAACCTGGCATCTGCACAATCAGCTCGCTTATCGGTGAGCAACTCATCTTTGCAAACGGCAAGACAAATTATTAATAGCATGGTCATAGGCAAGGGCTTTGGACTTAGAACCGAATCACAGCAAGATATGCTAAACATGTTGGCACTACACTTATTACAAGCAGACAATCCGCAGCAAAATATTGCGCCAAGTTATAAACACCGAAAAGCCGTAGTAGATAAAGTAAAAGATTACGTGGCCACAAATCCACAAAACCCAATAACCATAACTGAGCTGTGCGAGCTTTCGTTTGTAAGTAGGCGCACACTTCAGTATAGCTTTGAGAGTATTTTAGGAATTAACCCTTTGCGGTTTTTACGTTTAACCCGCTTAAATAATGTAAGGCGGGAACTAAAAAAACCAAACCAAGATAAGCCCATTTCAGTAATAGCAGCCAATTGGGGATTTTGGCATGGGGGACAATTTGCTAAAGATTACACGCAACTATTTGGTGAAAACCCATCACAAACAGTTAAAAATAATAGTTTTAAAGGTTAAAAACTACACTTATAACGTGAGTGAAAACACCTGTAGACGCGCAGCTTGCTGGCGTTTAAAAGCACCGCTTTTACATTTAGTCGGATGCATTAGTAAATAAGTCACCTTCTACAGACCATACTCTAACTTGAGTATAAGCACCTGTAGACGCGCAGCTTAAAAGCTAACATTACTCGTGTTTTCTCATTTACTCCTCTTTTTCTTCTCTTTGTGCATTCATATTTTTAAGGGCTGTTATTCACAAAGAGGTTTAGAGGCGCTGCGCTTTTAGAGGGTAGCTAGGGAGTTAAAATAATAAAGAGCTAAAAGTAAAAGCGAGGTATAAAACCTCACCTACATCGTGCAAACACGAAACCCGTAGGTGCGAATTTATTTCGCGCTTATGTAACAAACAGTTAAAAATAATAGTTTTAAAGGTTAAAAACTACACTTCTAACTTGAGTATAAACACCTGTAGACGAGCAGCTTGCTGGCGTTTAAAAGCACCGCTTTTACCTTTAGTCGGATGCATTAGCAAACAAGTAATTAAATCACCACCGAGAAGTGAAGGAGAAAACAAGGAGCAGTGACTAACCATTACTCGTGTTTTCTCTGTGTAGCGCACAGCGCCTCGGTGGTGAAATATCATATAACTTAAACAAATGGACTTTGTCTTCTCATTTACTCCTCTTTTTCTTCTCTTTGTGCATTCATATTTTAAGGGCTGTTATTCACAAAGAGGTTTAGAGGCGCTGCGCTTTTAGAGGGTAGCTTGGGAGTTAAAATAATAAAGAACTAAAAGTGAAAGCGAGGTATAAAACCTCACCTACATCGTGCAAACCCATCACAAACAGAAAAAATAAAAGTCTTAAAGGTTAGAAATTACACTTCTAACTTGAGTATAAACACCTGTAGACGCGCAGCTTGCTGGCGTTTAAAAGCACCGCTTTTACATTCAGTCGGATGCATTAGTAAACAAGTAACTTAATCACCACCGAGAAGTAAAGGAGAAAACAAGGAGCAGTGACTAACCATTACTCGTGTTTTCTTTGTGTAGTGCACAGCACCTCGGTGAGCTCGGTGGTGAAATATCATATAACTTAAAAAAATGGACTTTGTCTGCTCATTTGCTCCTCTTTTTCTTCTCTTTGTGCATTCATATTTTAAGGGCTGTTATTCACAAAGAGGTTTAGAGGCGCTGCGCTTTTAGAGGATAGCTTGGGAGTTAAAATAATAAAGAACTAAAAGTAAAAGCGAGGTATAAAACCTCACCTACATCGTGCAAACACCAAACCCGTAGGTGCGAATTTATTTCGCGCTCATGTAACGGGGCTTGTATGCTTTAAAGTAAAAGCGAGGTATAAAACCTCACCTACATCGTGCAAACACCAAACCCGTAGGTGCGAATTTATTTCGCGCTCATGTAACGGGGTTTAAATGCTTTAAAGTAAAAGCGAGGTATAAAACCTCGCTTATTATATTCAAAAGCCCTATTTGATCGGTGCTATTTAAGCCGCGATTAAATAGGACTCTTGTCCTGAATGCTTGTTGCTACGTTTAAACGAGCCTTTGCCTTTTTTAGCTTTAACCACTTGTGGTTTAAATAATTTAGAGGTGACCATCGCCGCTAGTGCATTATGGTTTATAACGCCTCGCCCTGTGTCTACCGCGCTGGTATTTGCTTTAGATTTTTTAGTCATATATTTCCTATCAACTAATGGTTATTTTAAGTTAAATAATAAAGAGGCTTTTATATTGGCCTATTTAAGAGGTGGCGATTGTAGGCTTAATTTTCAACCGCGCAAGTATTTTTAATGCCCAACAGGTTTTTTTTAATAATAAAAAAGCATAAAAAAAGCGCAGTTAATAACTGCGCTTATAATTACTTAGTTTGCTTTACTTTTTTATAAGATAATTAAAAACTAAAGCTTACTTTTGCATAGTACGTTCTGCCGTCAAAACCGTATGGCAATGCGCGTACAGGATATTTAAATGCGCCGTTGGTGATAAAATTAAGTACTTCGTCATCACCTAATTCGTCTGGTGTTTCGTCAAATACGTTATCGGCACCCACCGAAAGCGCAAACATGTCATTAATTTGGTAACTAACATTTAAATCAACTAACACAGCAGACTCAACCGTACTTGTTGGTTTAAATGAACCCGTAGGCGAAAGCTCACCTGGTAATGAAATATGGTCGTTACCAAAGTATTTTACATCTGTTTCGCCAAAGTAGTTAAAGCGAATGGTTGATGTGTAGGCATCGCGTTCGTAGTCAAACGTAAGCGTTGCACGCTCACTTGGTTGTCCGTCGGTAAAAAAGCTGCGTTGTAAATCATCAAAAGCAACCGCTTCAGGAATACCGTTTTCTGCATTTACGCTGTCAATTTTAGTATCGTTTAGGTTACCTGCAAAGGTTACTCCTAAATTACCGCCTTCAACTTCAGTGCGGTACGATGCAATAATATCAACACCTTGCGTAGTAGAATCAACCGAGTTTGAGAAGTAGTTAGCTTGCACAGCTCCCGTTGCTTGTAGCGCTGCAACCGCTTCTGAGCTAAACGATACGTCGTCAGCCGAAAGTAAGCTGCCAAGTGTAATACGGTCTTCAATTTCTACACGGTAAAAATCAACCGTTAACGAAAGCTCGCTTGTTACATCGTAAACAAAACCAGCGCTGTAGTTTGTTGATGTTTCAAGCTCTAAGCTATCTACGCCTAACGCACTTGGGAAAGCGGTCCCTGTGTTTGCTGTGAACGACTGCGTTAATGTGCCGTCTGAGCCTAAGTTAGTTGTAAAAGCTGTATAACCACTTTGTTGAAGTGATGGCGCTCTAAAACCAGTAGACAGTGCACCACGTACTGCAAAGTCATCTGAAAATTCATAGCGTGTTGCTAATTTACCAATTAAATCATCCCCAGCATCTGAGAAATCTTCATAGCGTAGTGCACCACTTACGTTCCATGCGTCGGTGATCATAGTTTCTACGTCTACATAAACTGCGTAGCTGTTACGGTCGCTGTCGTTAGCCGCTTCAGGGCGAAGGCCGTTATAAGCTTGAAAACCACACTGTGCAAATTGATCCGGATCGTTTACTGATGGGTACGAAGTATCCATATTTGCTAACCCACACGCGTATGATGCTTCATCGCCAGGCACTATTTCGTAGTTTTCTTTACGGTATTCGGCGCCTACTGTTACATACAAAGGCTCACTACGGCCAATATCGACAATACCGTTTACATCAAGGTTAACCGTTGTTTGATCGAATCTAAAACCACCTGAGTAACCGCCAGTAGGGCCTGAGTTTGCTGCAATGTCGGCATCGCTTGCATCTGGGTTATTAAATAAATACTCAGCCGCGTAAGAAGCATTTAATGTATTGCGTGATGTAAAATCGTATTGGTTTTCACCATAAACAGCCGATACATCGTAAGTCCAGTCTGTGTTTATATCGCCTTTAAAACCAAGCGCTACTGAAATATCTTGTGCTTCGTTATATATGCGCGGTAAAAAACCATCGCTGTATACTTGGGTTACGTTTTTAGAGGCTTCGTTAAAATTACGGTAAAAACCATTACCCAGCGCCGTGCGCTCAGAGTAGCCACCAAACGAGTAAAGCTCGCCGTCGCCCATTGGTAATGCCATGTTGTAAAATAACGACGTAAATTCACTTTCTGAGTTACCTTGGCCCCAGCGTACATCTTCACTTAGCGTACCTGGTTCAACATTAAGCGAACCACCCGTATCGCGCTCTGCGCGGTTAGTGCCGTCGGCATCACGGTACTCAAGCGATAGGTTAATAAAGCCGCCTTCGTTACCTAATTCAAAACCACGGTTTAAACCTGCTGAAATAGTGTCGCCGTCACCTTCACTTGTGCCGCCGTATTGTACAAAACCCGTTGTAATACCGGTTGAGTTATTAAGAGATAAGTTAATAACACCTGCAATAGCGTCAGAGCCATACTGCGCCGCTGCGCCGTCGCGTAATACTTCAACGCCTTTAAGCGCTGTTAGCGGAATGGCATTCATATCAGTACCCGCAGCGCCTGCGCCTACTGTACCGTTAAGGCCAAAAATTGATTGGTTATGACGACGTTTACCATTTACTAATACAAGGGTTTGATCTGGTTGTAAGCCACGAAGTGTTGCGGGTCTAAATAAATCTGAACCGTCTGATACTTGTGTACGCGAAAAGTTAAATGAAGGCGCTGTCGCTTGAAGGCTTTGGCCTAATTCTGTAAAACCACCTTTAGTTAAATCATCCGCGTCAATTAAATCAATAGGAGAAGAAGACTCTGTAGAGGTGCGGTTAGATACACGCGATCCTAATACAGATATTTGCTCAATGTTTTTAGCAGCTTGTACAGGTGCTTCTTCTGCGTTAACAATGCTTGGTGCGCTAAACGCGAAAGCAACGGCTACAGCAAGTGTGTTTAAACGGTATGTTGACATAGTGACGACCCTGTTTTTTTGTATTCTTAATAATATGTGTGTGGTTATGATGCTCATAACCTGTTGCAAACATCCTAGCAACATATGCAAACAAAAAGAAATGAAAAAACTAAATATTTGGTCTAAGTATGCAAATAAACTTCAAGATAAGAAAAAACCACATCAAATCGGTTAAAATGCATGCTAATAAAGGATTAAACATCAAGAAATAGAATGTTTAACACTTTATTTACAATATGGTTTTGCTCGTTATTTTACCCTTTTAAAGGTAATAGGCAGCGAATGGTCGTACCTGTGCCTAATGTACTGTTAACTTCTATTTTTCCACCGTGATCGCTCACCATAGCGTATACAAGTGTCATACCCATACCGGTGCCTTTTCCGACTTCTTTTGTTGTATAAAAAGGGTCAAACATATGCGCTATTGTGTCTTCATTCATGCCACAACCGTTATCTTTTATTTCAATACAAATATTTGTGTGTAGTACAAAAATATTGACTTCAATAATGCAGCCTTTTTCTAAATCTAACTCGCAAGCTTGCCAAGCATTCATTAAAAGGTTTACAAAAATCTGATTAATTGACGATAAATTGCACCAAATGAGTGGTAGGGGTTCAAACCGCGTTTTTATTTCGCATAATTTAAGTTTGCTACTTAGTAATCTTAAAGCATTATTAGCACCCGTTGTTACATCGGCTAATTGTTTATCTTGCGAAGAGGTGGGGTGGGCAAAGTTTAATAAGTCATGCACTATTTGTTTTATACGTTTAAGTCCTTCAACGCTGTCGTTAATTTGCCCCTGCAAATTGTTATAAATCCACGCGTACGGATACTGTAAATTGAGTATGTCGATTTCGTGTTTAAAACGGCTCTCTTTAATTTCGTTATTTAAATATTGTTCGTTAAGTTTTAGCAGCGCTACAAGTAAAGGGCTTGCGTTTTGTAGGCTCTCTACGTTACTCATTGCATAGGCAAGCGGGGTATTTATTTCGTGGGCAACGCCTGCGCTCAGTGTACCTAAGGTCGCCATTTTTTCTGTTTGCACAAACAGCATTTGTTGGTGTTCTAAGTCGGCTACTTTTTTTTGTAGTTCATTATTTATGGCAACTAAAACGCTACTTTTATCTTTGAGTAATTGCTCTGCAGCTAAGCGCAGCTTTTGTTCGTTTAAAAAAGCACGTTCAAAATTACCATCTGATCCATCCATTCCCTTCATCCATATAGATAACTTTATACATAACGTTTAGTCGTCTGTATGCAAATTTGCAACTTTAGTGCAGCCAAGGCCTAATATTTTGCATAAGTAATTATCCACTTATTGCTAATAACTCCATTATGTAAATACCACTTAATATAAAAGGTAGGCACAAACACACCATAGAGTATTTTTTTAAGCTATTATTTAACCAGAAGTAATTTAAAGGCGACTCAATGACTCAAGTAACACCAAGCACACCAATAAATCAGGTTGATGTACTTTGCATTGATGATGATGAAATAGTACTACGCACGTTAACACGGCTACTTGAAGTAAATGGCCTGTCGGTTATTGTTTGCGATAACCCGCAAAGTGCACTAACGCTTTTTAAAAATCATGAGTTTGGTTTAATTATTAGCGATATGCGTATGCCGGTAATGAACGGTGCCGAGTTTTTAGAAAAAGCACGTGCGCTGGCGCCCGACACCCAACGCATTTTATTAACCGGTTACGCCGACATACAAACCACCTTAGCGGCTGTTAATCAGGGCCAAATAAATGGTTATATTCAAAAGCCTTGGCAAAACGATTTATTACTTCGTAGCATTAGAGATAGCCTAGAAAAATTTGCACTAAAAAAACAAAATCAAAAATTAGAGGCACAAGTTAAAGCGCAAAACCAAGAGTTGCTAGAGCTTAATAATTCGCTTGAACAACGGGTAGAAAAACGCACCTTACAAATAAAACAGGTTTTAAAAAAGCTTGAAGACGCCAACGAGCGCGAAAAACAAGAGCATAAATCGACCGTAGAGCTGCTATATAATTTTGTTAACGCAAACCCTTACCTAGATGGCAACAAAGCGCAAAATATTGCTAATACCTGTACACAAATAGCACTTTACTTAAACTTGTCGCAAAAAAGCATTGATCTTGCCCCTATGGCTGGTTACTTAGCGCAAATAGGCTTGCTTGCTATGGATCCTGATCTTTATAAAAAACCAGTTAACCGCTTAAGCGAGCAACAACGCAAAACCTTTTATACTCACCCAAGTACCGCACAATTAATGTTAATGCCAGCAATACATTTACATGACTTGTCGGATGCTATTTATTATCAGTTTGAGCGCTTTAACGGAAACGGAATGCCCAAAGGCCTTGCCGGAAACGACATACCTATAGGCGCTATGGTGCTAGGTTTAGCGCGCGACTATTGGGACGCGTTTGAGCAGAGCAATGCTAGTGATGAAAAGCAGCGCCACGATGACGCACTCGAAAGTGTAAAACTTTATAGTGGATCGTTTTATCATCCTAAAATTGTACGTGCACTTGAAGCAAGCCATGCAAAACTACATGAACAAAAAAGTTCAGCAGGATCAGTACTAATTTGTAATGCCCATGAACTCAAAGAGCAAATGGTACTGGGCCATGCTCTACACAGCCATACGGGCATAATGTTGCTGCCCAAAGGTCATGTATTTGGCAGTAAATCGATAGAAAAACTCCAACAGCTAGAATCGAAAAAACCAACCCCGTTCAGAATAATGGTGAAAACTGCTAAATGATTGATCTAAACCGCAGTTTTTTTCGTTACAATGTGCATAAAATAGATTATTGAATTTGCTTGAAGGAGCACTCTGTGTCGCGATTTTCTGCGGTTACTGACAACCCCCATGATGGGCGTTTTAACCAAAAAACGGGAATACTGCTAACTAACTTAGGCAGCCCTGATGCACCAACAGCGGCTGCGCTTCGTACATATTTACGCGAATTTTTATCAGATCCACGCATTGTAGAAATACCACGCTTGGTATGGATGATAATTTTACATGGCATTATTTTACGCGTACGCCCTAAACGTTCGGCTAAATTATACGAGAGTATATGGACCGAAAACGGCTCACCGCTTACTCACATTACTCGCCAGCAAAGTGTAAAGTTAAATACCTTATTAAAAGAGCAAGGTTATACCAATACTGAAGTAGTAATGGCAATGCGTTATGGCAACCCTTCAATAGAGGCAGGCCTTGAAGAGCTTCGTGATAAAGGCTTAACGCGTATAATTATTTTACCAATGTACCCGCAATATTCTAGCCCAACTACGGGTTCTACGTTTGATGCTGTATCGAGCGTACTGCGAAAATGGCGCTGGGTGCCAGAGCTTCATTTTATAAATGGCTATCATAAAAACACCCGTTATATTGAGTCACTTGCTAATAGTATTAGTGAGGATTTAGAAGCGAATGGTATGCCACAAAAAATTGTTTTTTCGTATCACGGTATGCCTAAATTGTTTTTAGATCGCGGCGATCCGTACCATTGCCTATGTTTACAAACCACGCGTTTAGTTGTCGAAAAACTAGGCCTTGATAAAGACAAAGTAATTAGTACTTTTCAAAGTCGATTTGGTAAAGCAGAGTGGTTAAAGCCTTATACCGACGCAACCCTTGCAGCCTTACCTGATGAAGGTATTACTGATGTAGCTATTATAAGTCCTGCTTTTAGCGCCGACTGCCTAGAAACACTTGAAGAGCTAGAAGGTGAAAACCGTGAAATATTCGAAAACGCAGGCGGTGAAAAATACCGTTACATAGCGGCACTAAACGACAGAGGCGACCATATAGAAGCTGTGTTTGATGTTATAAAACCTATGTTGTAACCCAAGCTTACTAAAGCTAAATATATTTCGCATTAAGCGGTGTTAAAATTAACACCGCTTTTTTTGTTTTTAATGCTTTTAAAATATTTAGTTAATTAATCCACAAAGAGGTTAAGAGGTGCTGCGCTTTTAGAGTGAGTGATAAAACATAAAAATACTGGTTTTGTTTTGGGCTTTCTCATTTACTCCTCTTTTACTTCTCATTGTGCAAATAAAAGCTTTTAAAGGGCGAATTATTCACAAAGAGGTTAAGAGGCGCTGCGCTTTTAGAGTGAGTTATAAAACATAACAATACTGTTTTCTTTTGGCTTCCTCATTTACTCCTCTTTTATTTCTCATTGTTCAAATAAAGGCTTTTAAAGAGCGGATTATTCACAAAGAGGTTAAGAGGCGCTGCGCTTTTAGAGTAGTGATACATATTGGCTGGACTGGTTTTTCTCAGTTATTACTGATTACCTTATCTTTGTGAAAGAAATTACTTATATTATTTAATAGTAATTAAAATAAATAAAAATGTACGTTTGAGGGGAGGCAATACCTAAGCAACAGCAATTAAACGCTATCGCTTAAAGTATAAATCAATCGCTTTTGTGAGGAGCTCGTCGAGTTGTTCTTCAAATTCTTCAATATTAATATCAAAGTGCTTTAAGTAAGCCCGAGCCTGAGCAAGTGATAAATTACGGCTGTTAACGCTATATTGTCGCTCGTCTATGGTTTTATCGTAACGTGGTAAAAATACAAATTGGCCATAAAAGGGGGATTTAATATGCTTGTTTGCAAAACGACAAAAATCTTCAATATGCTCAGCACCCTTAGGTCCAAGGCAACCTGGCTCAATGCGATACATTAAGCGAATTTTTTTGTCGTCATTTATTTGCATTTAAAGCCTTTATCTAAAAAACAGTACGCGTACTATTTTCCCATCTTTAATTTGATAACTCGAAATAAGTTCTGAGCGTTTATCAACTACGTTTTCATCAGTTGAACAAGTTTCTGAAAGTTCGTGATCAATCACTATATCACCGTGCACTATGCGCTTAATTGGTGATGAGTGAATACACTTTAACTTTTTAAACATTAGCCCATAACGTTCAATTAGTTTTTCTTTACCTTTAAATAATAGCTCATTAGGGAAAATATAAAACTCAACATCTTCGGCATATACACGAAGAAACTCTTCAATGTTACGTGCGTTATATGCTTTAACTAGCTGCTCTACCACAGCAAGTGATTCGCGCGATTGTTTAGCTTTAGTTTGCTGCTTAACTGTAAGTGCTTCTTTTGCTTGCGTTACTGCTTTTTCAGCTTCCGCTACAGCGACTGCTTTTTCTATTTTATTTTTAGGTTTTTCAGCAGGTTTAATTTGCTCGTTACCTAATACTTTTGAATCGTCTGGTTTAGTCGCATCAATTGTTGGCTTTTTAAGCTCTGGCTCTTTGTATTCAAGCGTATTTACTTTGTCGTCAGTGTTGGTTTGAGTTACTGATTGCTCATTTTCAACTTTTGGTTTTTCAACGCTTGTTTGAGCTTCAACTTGCGGCTCTTTTTGCTCAGGCTCGCTTTGCTCTGCGGCATAAGTAATTAGCGCAACGGTAGTGACTAATGAGGCTAAAATAATAGATAACGGTTTCATAACTTTCCTAAAATGAACACTAAATACGTGTAATACCAATTACATTAAATAGGCGATCTATTATAGCGTTAAAAAATAGCACAATAACAACGCGAAAATTGTGACATATAGTTGTTCTATATGAATAACTTTTAACGCAGTTAGTGAGTTATTCAATGCGATAGAATGATCATATTTTTGATAAAATTGGTATAAGGGTGCAACATAGCAAATTTTAACGTTATCGGGTAGTTAATACCACCACTGAAGCCTACCAGTACTGCTCTACCGTAATATTGCCGGGGTTTTTACGGCGGTTACGCGTAAAGTTTTTATCGAGAAGTAGCGCGGTTGTGTCTTTTACCATTTGTGGATTTCCGCAAATCATAAATTGTGCATTACTGGGCTTTGGGTCTAACTTTACATATTCAAACAAGCGGTTGCTCTCAATTGCGTTAGTAATTCGTCCACTTAAGCCTTGTAATGGCTCCTCTCTACTTACAACCGGAATATAGTTGAGTTGTGCTGGGTACACTCTTAATAGCTCGTTAATAAGTGCCTGATAGCTTAAGTCGTTATTAAAGCGTACGCCATGCACTAAATTTATAGTTTTGTATTTTTTCCATACATCGGGCTGTTGTAATATCGATAAAAAAGGCCCTATGGCAGTGCCAGTCCCTAACATCCAAAGCTGATCACTTTGTGGTATTTCATCAAGGGTAAAAAAGCCGGTTGCGTGTTGTTCTATTAATACGGTGTCACCAGGTTGTAAGGTAGCTAAACGAGGAGAAAGCAAACCGTCAATTACGTTAATAAGATAAAACTCGAGATCGGGGTTTTCAGGGGCATTCACATATGAATAAGCCCGAGCAATACGTTTGTCGCCATCCATTATTGAAAGCTTTGTAAATTGACCAGCTTTAAACGGCTCTACGTTTGCATTAACGGTTAAGCTAAAGAGTGTTTCGCTCCACCACGTGACATTTTTTACTGTTGCTTCAACCCAATTAGACATAGTTACCTCTTGGTTTAGCTATTAAAGTTTTAAATAATTCACTCCATCAACATTAGCATTAAGTGACAAAGACTTACAGGAGAATATGACTAGATTTAAAGCAGTGATGTGTGTAGTAATTACCAATAAAATAATGTGAATAATTAGCTCTGCGATAAGAGTCATTAATTGCATAAGAGAAAGCGATGCTGCAGTAACTAAGAAAAATTAAGTCAAAAAACAGTGTTTTTTATTTTATCACTTACTTTAAAAGCGCTGCGTCTTATATCACCATTAGTGAACTATTTACTTGAAAAACTATTGCACTAGGAGAAGCCAAAGAGGAGTAAATGAGAAGAGCTAAGCCAGAAAACGAGTATTTTATCACTTACTTTAAAAGCGCTGCGTCTTATATCACCATTAGTGAACTATTTACTTGAAAAACTATTGCACTAGGAGAAGCCAAAGAGGAGTAAATGAGAAGAGCCAAGCCAGAAAACGAGTATTTTATCACTGACTCTAAAAGCGTAGCGTCTCTTAACCTCTTAGTGAATTATTTATTTAAGCCTTTATTAATTAATTTTATAGTTAAACTCAAATTCCATACATAAAAAAACGGCGCTAAATTTAGCACCGTTTTTATAAGTAATAAGGAAAAGTTTACGCTTTTTTCTCTTCACAACTTGCTAGGTATTCGTCAAACGTACCTTGGAAGTCGATTACTTTTTTATCTTTAATATCAATGATACGTGTAGCTAATGACGAAACAAACTCACGGTCATGGCTTACAAAAATAAGCGTACCTTGGAAATCTTTTAACGCATTATTAAGCGCTTCAATGGCTTCCATATCCATGTGGTTAGTTGGTTCGTCCATAACAAGCACGTTAACGTCTTGCATCATTAACTTACCAAATAACAGGCGGTTTTTTTCACCACCAGAACAGTTACGCGCTTTTTTGTTTGAATCGTCAGCTGTAAACAACAAACGGCCTAACATGCCACGAACCATTAAATCGTTGTGCTTAGCTGTACGCCATTGCGACATCCAATCAAACAACGTTAAATCGTTATCAAAATCTTTAGTGCTGTCTTGCGGGCAATAACCAAAGCTCGCATTTTCAGACCATTTAATTTCGCCTTCATTACTTTTAAGCTCGTCTACTAAACAGCGTAAAAATGTAGTTTTACCCACACCATTTTCGCCAATTACAGCAAGCTTAGCGCCAGCTTCAAGTAAAAAGTCGCCGCCGCTAAATAACGTTTCGCCATCAAAACCATGGCCAAGCTTATTAACTTCAAGCGCCTGACGATACATTTTTTTACCTTCGTCAAACGAAAGCGATGGACTCATACGGCTTGAAGATTTAACTTCATCAAGCTTAATCTTATCCATTTTTTTAGCACGCGAACTTGCTTGCTTAGCTTTTGAAGCGTTAGCACCAAAACGGTTAACAAAGTCTTGTAGCTCGTCAATTTCAGCGCTCTTTTTAGCATTTTCAGCTAAAAGTTGCTCGCGTTGTAAGCCCGCAGCTTCTAAAAATTTCTCATAGTTACCAGGGTAAATACGCAGCTCACCGTAATCAATATCGGCCATGTGTGTACATACCGAGTTTAAAAAGTGACGGTCATGGGAAATAATAATCATCGTACATTTACGTTTATTAAGCTCGTTAGCAAGCCACGTAATTGTATGAATATCCAAGTTATTGGTAGGCTCATCAAGTAGTAAAATGTCAGGGTTTGCAAATAACGCTTGTGCTAAAAGCACACGTAGTTTCCAACCTGGGGCAACGTTTGCCATTAAACCGTAATGAAATTCTTTATCGATACCCGCTTCAAGCAAAATTTCTTCAGCGCGGCTTTCTGCCGTGTAACCGTCCATTTCAGCAAATACACTTTCAAGATCGGCAACTTTCATACCGTCTTCTTCGCTCATTTCTGGTAACGAGTAAATACGTTCGCGTTCTTGCTTTACTTTCCAAAGCTCCACGTCGCCCATAATTACCGCGTCTACAACGCTGTATTGCTCAAAAGCAAACTGGTCTTGGCTTAGGTTACCTACTTTTAACCCTGGAGTAATAGATACATTACCCGCACTTGGAACAAGCGCACCGCTTAAAATTTTCATGAAAGTCGACTTGCCGCAGCCGTTAGCGCCAATTAAACCGTAACGGTTACCGTTACCAAATTTAGCTGAAATGTTTTCAAACAACGGCTCTGCGCCAAACTGCATCGTAATATTTGCGGTGGAGATCAAAAAAGGTAATCCTAGATTAGTACTGACAGGAGTACGCTGCAGCAAAACGCCACAAACAAGAACCAGACAATAGGGTAAATTAGCTGGCGAATTATACAGATCAGCCACAACGAATGAAAGATAAAAGGCAGCTAATTTATAACCAAGTAAAAATAACGGCAATTCTCGGTTTTAAGTCACTATTTTTAACGTATGTAGCGTTGAATGTACTTACAGCCACAATGTAAATAATTACTAATGCCAAGCAATATTAAAGAGGGGGCGCCAAATAGCTAAGTTATTAGCTATGTTTTAATGCACAGGTTGATAAATTGACTTTATAGCCGCCTCATTTTTGGTAATTAACTGATTAACAGTCGCCACGTCATCAAGTGTTAGCGACTCCTTGCTTAGCATAAAGTGCACGTTGTTAACGTTAATCGGTGTAATAGTTTTTACCTGCGAAATTGAAGAGTGTTTTTTCACAAAGTAGTGCGCAACCACAGAGTCTTCAATAACATAGTCGATTCGTTTTTTATCTAACATGCTAAATCGATTATTTGCTTGAGCAGTAAGCACGACCTGTTTTGAATATTTGGTTTTGAGTTGTTCAAGCTCATCACCAAAAAAGCTTCCTCGGTTAATACCTGCTGTAAAATCTTGACTAAAAAGATCAGCCAAGCTGCTTACATCAGCCGAATCTTTATGTTTATAAAGCAGCATTATTTCTTCGCGATAAGGCAAACTAAAGTGCGCATATTGAGCGCGTTGCTCTGTATAACTTGCCGCGTAGGTTATATCTACTCGACCATTTTTAAGCTCAGCTTGAACACGCGAAAAACTAGGGAAATAAGTCCATTTAATACAAAATTTTGAATCTTTAAAAATAGCCCTAACAGCATCCACTTCTGTGCCTAAAAAAGTATCACCTTGTTTTACAAGATAAGGCGGCCAATTAGTTTCGTTAGTGCCCATTACCAATGTTTTAGTGCACGCAAGGGCGTTAAACTGAGTAAATAGCAGCGTTGTAAACGCTAAAAATAAAGTTTTCATTACGCTCCTACTATTCAAACAGCGCTTTTAGTGCTGTTTTGTTTTTATTTATGTGCTCATTAATTATTGCAAGCTCAGTAACCGACACCGTTTGTTTGCTAAACATTAAATAAATATCGTCTTTATTTACATGCTCAATATTGGTTACTAATTTTATATTTGAGCCTTTTTTGGCAAAATAAGCCCCCACTAACTCGTCTTCAATAGCAAAATCAATACGTTGTTTATTAAGCATTTCAAAGCGTTTACTGGTTGCACTGGTGTATTCAATCTGCTTTTTATATTTAGTTTTATACTGCTCAAACTCCTCACCGTAATAGCTTCCAAAGTTAGCGCCAACAATAAAGCCTTGTTTAAAAATGTCTTCGAGGTTTTTAACACTATGCTGATTATTTTTGTTTTCGTATAAACGCATAACCTCAGTTCGGTAGTTATCACTAAAGTGCACATATTTAGCGCGCTCATCTGTATAACTTGCAGCCCACCCTAAATCAATACGGCCGTATTTAAGCTCAATAAAAGCCCGCTTAGAATTTGGCAGTAACTTAACTTCAAAACAAAAAGGGGAGTCAGCAAATATAATGTTGAGTGCATCAACCTCCGAGCCTTGCAGCTTACCGTTAATGCCCATTACATAAGGCGGCCAAAAAGCATCGTGCGATGCCACGCTAAGGGTTCTTTCACAAGCAAATACATTAAATGGAGCCGTAAACAGCAAACATAAAAATACGGTAATTAATTTATTCATTACGCCTCATAGTTATTATTTTGCTCATTATTACAACAGTATAAACCAGCTTTTGTATTTTAGCGGCACGGGTTTGTTTAAATGTGTAAATAAATCGTTAAAAATTTATTTAATGATAAAACAGTCGAACTAGCGTTGTTGGTAACCTTATCTGTGGGTACACTAATAATAAATTTATACATAGCAGGGCACGTTATGTCGCCAACTAAAATTCGCAACAATGTTATAAAACTCAGTGAATTAAGCACTAAACAACCAAACTACTATTTTATACAAGGTTATTTAATGGGGTTAGGTGTATTACCCCAAATGCTTCCCCCAAGCGAGTGGCAACCTGATTTATTTGGAGATATTAACCTTCAAAAAGAGAGCGAGATAAAATACCTCGAAAGCTTAATGGCGTTGTATAACCAAAGCATGGATAAAGTGATTCAAAACGAATTAAAAATGCCAACAAAATGCAGCCTATCCAAGCAAGACTATCGGGATTCGCTAAAGCCGAACATGCCCCTACCAAGTTACTGTAAAGGGGTTTTACAGGCGCTTAAAAATATAAATAAACGTATGCTTGATACAGGGCAAAAGCAGGCTCTTAATAACCTAAGCAGCGTTTTAAAAGCATTTTCTAATGAAAAAGCAGCAACAAAAGAATTTGGTGAATTTGCCCAATTCAACGCCCAAGAATATAAACGTAATTATGTGTATTTTATGGCCGACGCTATTTTTGAACTTCGATTTAGTAACGACCTAACTTTAAGTGATGAAGATGAGGCCGAATTTAACAACAGCTTTTTAGACGAAGAACCAAATGAATTAGATGAGCTTGATGAATTACTTGAACTGGTACTTGCCGACACCGAGCTAAAAGCACTTGAGCCAATACAAATGTTGCTAGACATAATGGAAAGTGGGCTCATAACAAAGCAATTTATTAAAGACAACACAGGGCACTTTTGGGCTTGCACGAAACCCGCCCTTATATGATGCTTCGCGCGCATCGAGCAAATATACATGCGCTGCATGGTTATAGCCAAAAAGCGCAGTCAGAACTCGAAGAGTTATTAAAGCTAAACCCAAACGACAATCAAGCAAACCGCTTTTTATTAATGAATTGCCTAATCATCAATAAAGAGTGGGATAAGCTAGACGCTCTATTGGCCGACTTTGATTTTCAAGAACTACATGCAACAGCCAGCCGAGCGCTAAGTGCTTTTGTAAAGCATGGCGATTCAAAACCCGCTAACGATTACAAAAAAATGCTCCAGCAGCAAAATAAACACTTTATCAAAATACTCACAGGCCAAGAAAAACTAAAAGAACAACAGCCGTCATATTTCAGCCCAGGCAGTAAAGAAGAAGTCGCTGTTTATCTTGATTCGTTAGGTAAGCAGGCGTGGATTTCGGTGCCTGCGAGTCTTTTTTGGTTGAGAAAAAAGTAACGAAAAACGTTTAGCGTGATTTATATCGCGCTCAGTGCTCAACATAAGCACTTAATAATAACAGCGTATTAATTTAAAAATTTCTACTTATTAAGCCTATATTTAATGCGCTTGTTCCTGTAGATTAAACAAATAATGAATGCAGTATTAACAGTATCTTAGCTGTTAAACGATTAGCCAAGGAGCGGTGAGTCTCGTGTCAAACACCACACTTACTTATTACAACCAAAATGCCAAAGCTTTTAGCGACTCAACACTTAACGTTGATATGTCGGCGCTTTATGCTGAGTTTTTACCGCACGTTGCACAGCACGGGAGTATTTTAGATGCCGGTTGTGGCAGTGCGCGCGATGCCGCATTTTTTAAAGCGCAGGGTTTCACTGTAAGTGCGTTTGATGCAAGCCCAGAGCTGGCAGAGTTGGCAAGCAGTTACTTACAACAACCTGTAGCGGTTAAAACATTCCAAGAGCTAAATTGTGTAAATCAATACGACGGTATTTGGTGCTGCGCTAGTTTATTACACGTTCCAAAAGCTGAGTTACCGCAGGTGTTTTTAAACCTACAAAATGCGCTTAAACCGAATGGCGTTTTGTATGTTTCGTTTAAATATGGCGATACAGAGCGTGTGCATAACGGTCGTGAATTTACCGATTTAAACGAAAATGCTTTAACGCATTTACTTAGCGATACGCAGTTAAAAGCTATTAAACAATGGCAAAGTGTTGATCAGCGCCCAGAGCGCGAAAGTGAAGTGTGGCTAAATGCGCTTATTAAAGTAGTGCACGTTTTATGATTGGAGCAATGCAGCAACAACTCGACTTTATTGCTTATATTCAGCGAATGTTAGTTGAAGGTGAATTCACAGCTACTTATAAATATGCATTGTTACATGCAATTGCTGATGTGTGTGTAGAGCATAAAAATAGTAATCCCGCTGCTCCAATGGAAATTGAAATTGACACTTTGGTTGATAAGTTTATTCAACTGTATTGGAATCATTCAGTGCCATATGCATTGGGTACAACAGATATAATAACGAATGCCGAAGATATGTTGCTTAAGCAAAATAGCTTAGGCCAAGCAAAGTTCATTACCGAGATATTTAAGCTGCAAAATGCAGGTATTAAAAGTTATAACGCATTCAAAAATCATCAGCAATACAGCAAAGTAATAAGCTCATTACGGCGTACATTTATTGATGGGCCTCTTTGGCGCTTGCAGTTACTTTCGGGAAAAGAAGAGTGCTTTTTATATCCTCATACACTTTTAGGTAAAGGCAGAGAGCCAAAGCGAATTGTTTTAAATGTAGGTATTGCTCAGTGTTTTAGGCGTTTCTATGATTTGGTTGTGCATCTTAGTGTCACTGAATGGGTAGAAAAAGTACAAACAATAAAAGCGAATCAAACGCTATTAGGATCGCAAAGCCAGCTACAAGAATTTTTGTTTGGTACTAATAGAACTGCTTTAAAAGTAGTTGCGCCGCTGCTTATTGATATTCAAAAAGGGCTTTGCTTTTATTGCCAAAAGCCAATGAATCTAAAAAACGAAAAAGAAACTAAAAAAACACCAGAGGTCGATCATTTTATCCCGTTTAAGCGTTATCCAAACGACTTAGCACATAACTTTGTTGCTGCGCATGCTGATTGTAATAACAATAAGCGAGACCACCTTGCAGCATTCGCTCACCGCGACCGCTGGCTAGAACAAAACCTCGATACACACAAAGCCGAAATCGCCAATAAACTCCAACCTTACTTTTATTGTGATTCAGATAAGTCGCTTTCGGTTAGTGATTGGGCGTATCAGGTTGCACAGGCTAACAGTGCAAAGTTATGGGTAAAGAAAGGTTATTTTGAAGAAGCGGCTGGTTTTAAATATCAGCAACCAAGTACAGGGCTGGATTTAGTGGCGGAAGAAAAGCCAAGGTATGACGTGTAATACAGAATTTGTAGTTCGTGCTGTAGGTGGGAGTTTATCTTGGGCTTTTGGATTGTAGGCGCAGAGCTTGCTCGCGCGAAAAGCGAAGCTTTTAAATTTCGGTGTAATTAATGTGTAGGTGCGATTTTATATCGCGCTCATAAATTGGTGTTTTGATGGGGGTTTAAAGGATTAAAAACCTCTATTCGAGGTTATATCGCGTTGGCGATGGCAACCAAAGGGCGGCTGCCGCCGACCGCCCTTTGGAATCCCACGGCGCACCCGAGGATCACACTTTATCTTCAACTTACGTTAATGACGTGAACGTAACCAGCGTAGATAGGCCATCCATGGCCAAACTACGCTTTGTACAGCATCCATGCTGTAAATTACTCATCATTAACTAAGTTTCAGGTGTGATCACGGGGAATTGACATGTGCTGGTCGATTGGTGTTTATAAATGCAGGCGGGAGTTTACATCGCGCTTTTGGGTTGTAGGCGCAGAGCTTGCTCGCGCGAAAAGCGAAGCTTTTAAATTTCGGTGTAACTAATGTGTAGGTGCGATTTTATATCGCGCTCATAAGTTTTTTTTGCGTGGGATTCAAGGGATTCAAGGGATTCAAGGGATTCAAGGGATTCAAGGGATTCAAAAACCTCTATTCGAGGTTATATCGCGTTGGCGATGGCAACCAAAGGGCGGCTGCCGCCGACCGCCCTTTGGAATCCCACGGCGCACCCGAGGATCACACTGTATCTTCAACTTACGTTAATGATGTGAACGTAACCAGCGTAGATAGGCCATCCATGGCCAAGCTACGCTTTGTACAGCATCCATGCTGTAAATTACTCATCATTAACTAAGTTTCAGGTGTGATCACGGGGAATTGGAGTGTGTTGGTAGATTGGTGTTTATGAACGTAGACGCGATTTTATATCGCGCTTTGGATTGTAGGCGGGAGTTTACCTCGCGCTTTGGGTTGTAGGCGCAGAGCTTGCTCGCGCGAAAAGCGAAGCTTTTAAATGTTGATTAAATTTGCGGCGTTTATGAATGATGTTTTATCGTGGGGCTTCAAGGGATTCAAAAACCTCTATTCGAGGTTATATCGCGTTGGCGATGGCAACCAAAGGGGGCTTTTTACCAAGGTAAAGCGCCGTCCACCCTTTGGAATCCCACGGCGCACCCGAGGATCACACTTTATCTTCAACTTACGTGAATGATGTGAACGTAACCAGCGTAGATAGGCCATCCATGGCGAAGTCACGGCTTAACTTGCATCCATGCAAGTGATTACTCATCAATTGATAACTTTCGGATGTGATCACGGGGAGTTACTACCACTAACTGATTAGGTTCAGAGTTTAGAAAGTGGTTGTTGTTTAAAATTATATAAGTAATGCAATCGTATTCGGTTGAATAATAAAATCAGTAGAACTCTACTAATTTAAGGTAGTTTAAAGAATGTTCATAATAAACATGTTTCAATCCGGTTTCGGTGATTGCATACTCGTTCGTCTTAATACTAAATCAAATGAAAGCATTAACATCCTAATTGATTGTGGTTTCAAATATAAAGAGATATTGGGGAAAATTAAAAGTTTGTTAGGAGATATTCCAACACTAAATCGTTTTATAATCACTCACTATGATGCCGATCATATTCAAGGTGCAATCAGTTTAATAAAGGAAAATGGCTCATCTAGTTCACCTAATAATGTCAATATTGAACAGGTATGGCTTAATAGTTATCGGCATTTACAATTTTTTGAAAAAGAAGATTCAGAAATTACACCGATCGTAAGTAGAAGTGTAAAAGCATACATGGCAGAAAAAAATATTCATGACTCTAAAATTGAGGGAAGCGTTAGTGCATCACAGGCTTCAAGTTTAGCCTCAGAGGTTTTTAAACATGGTTATAAGTGGAATTTTGACGCTAAAGGTAAGGCCATATGTACCGAAGAGGTTGATTCGTTAAATATTAACTCTGAGGTTAATATTAGGCTTTTATCACCAACTCAAGATAAATTAAAAGACTTAGAAAAAAGCTTCATTAAAGATCTTAGTAAAATGAGGTTAAAGCCAAAGGATGGTGAGATTTTTGATGATGCTTTCGAATTGTATATTCAATCAATAGAAAAAGAATCTAATATTGTTGAAGGACCTGTTTCAATAGAAAAACACCAAATTTGCTCAGCAGTGATTAAAGAATTATCAGTCGGTGAAAGTTATAAGAAAGATAATGCAGTAGGTAACGGCAGCTCAATCGCTTTTGTATTAGAGTTTGAAAATAAAAAGGTTCTATTTTTAGGGGATGCTCATGCTGAAGTTGTCATAGGTAGCTTGAAGTCTATTTATGGTAATGCGGAATCAATTTTCTTTGATGCAGTTAAAGTATCACACCACGGTAGTTTTAATAACAATAGTCCAGAGCTATATAAACTTATTGATAGCGATACGTTTTTATTCTCAACAAACGGTAAACACCCTTCTCATAAGCATCCAGACCTTGCAACTATATGTTGCATTATCAACCGGCCTCTTAATCACGGAATTGAAAACAGACAGCTAATTTTTAATTATGAGCTTGAACATTTAAATGAATTTATGAATAAAGATCTCCAAAAAGAGTTTAACTATTCAATGATATGTTCCGAGGAGGTTGAAATATGTTAACTAATTTAGAAAAAGCTACCTGTCGTATACATTGTGGAAAAGAAGTTGGAACGGGATTTTTCATTAGTGACAGTAAAATCATCACTGCAAAACATGTGCTTGACGATTTAATCCTCGATTTTGATAAAGATGAAAAGATTAATATCGATAACTTAAATTTACATTCTGGCACGGTTTTCTGCAAGTATATAGCCCATTGTGATGATACTGGTGTAGCTTTAATAAATGTTGAGTGCAGTTATAGAAATGATAATCACCTCATATTATGTGCCTCTGAGATATCTGAAAATGAAGAGATAAAATCCTATGGTTACCCTAATAGTAATGATGGAAGTTTAGTTGGCGAGCCGTTAAAGGGTAAGGTGTTCAGAACTATTTCTAATAGCCAAGACACAGGACATGATGTAAGCATCAATGTGGATAATTTTGTAACAGGTACATATGAAGGTTTTTCAGGTTCCCCTGTAATGAATAAAGATATGGTAGTGACTTCGTTTATAACTTTCCAAAATACAAGGTATCTCAGCGCTGTAAGCATAAAAAAAGTTGCAAACTTCCTGAGAAATCAAGGTATAGAGGTTAAACAGGATTACTTAACCTCATTTGATGAATATAAAGGTCCAACATTTGAAAGTCATGGAGTACTTGAAGCAACTTGTCTTGGTTTATCTTTAAAACCACTTTCTATAACTACCCCACAAAGCATCCTTAACTCTAGGAAGGGGGATATATTTTACCCTCATAAATCCGATTCTTTACCTAAGTTGATTGCAGATATAAAACAGAATAAGGATTTACAGGATTCTTTATGGTCTGGTTGGCTTGAGCTTTTAACTTATATAGAGATGTTAAAAGGAAAATATGATGATTGTAACCATATTCAAATCGAGGTTACTTCAAAAGAAATAAGCAAAAGACTTAAGCTATTTACTAATACAAAAAATATCACAACAAAGCTACGAATAAACTTTTTCTTTAGTGAAAGTAAAAATTATTTTGAAGTTGCCAGGAGCTATGTTCATGAAGCTATGCAAGAACATTCTGCGATACAGGATACTTGTAATGTTTTCAACTCACATAATAGAAACTTTGGGATACAAAATTTAACGTCTAGAGATATTGTCTCAAATATCAGTGATCCCGAAAATTCAGGCCCAAGCATCCCCAATGCACGTGTAGGTGTTCTTAGCTTACAAAATTTAAGAGAAAGGATAATTAATAGTACAGACATAGCAAGTGCTCAACTTAACTTAAGAAAAAGGTTCGAAGATGCCCTTAAATAAAGCAAACCACATTATAAAAGAAATATATAATTCGCAGGATGATGTGCCAGTGTTTGAGCAATTGTCTTGTTGGGAAAAATCTCTCAAAGACTACAAAATCTATATATTCTCAATTCAAATTGATAAAGGATCAGATTTAATTGAAGTTAATAATAATTTAAGGGATTTCATTGCAATATATTTTCAAAGCCAACTTTTAGAAAAAATGGTAGAAAAGTGGAATATATATCAAGTTATTTTTGTGAATGAAAAAGTTGCCCCACCAATAAAACAAAAAATTGAGCAAGATAAATTTTCTACAAGAAAAATTGTAATTTCAGGCTTCCCAGAAAAATTATCAGAGTCAGATACAAAGCAACTTATAGCAGATGAAATTTTTAATTTTACAATAACACCAATTAAAAATGACATTAGCCCTTTAAAAGACTCTATTTCACGTGAAGCTAAAGAAGTGATTAATCTTATTTCTGAATTTTCAAGTTTGGGTGTTAAAGCAAATATCGGTGCAATTGTTGATAGGCTGAATAATGAATAAAATTAATAAAATACGAATCTCAGATTTCAGAATTTATCACGGAGAAGAAGAGTTTGATTTCACAAAAAATGACTCAACAGCAAACCTAGTTGCAATATATGCTCCTAATGGTTATGGAAAAACATCCTTCTTTGACGCTGTTGAGTGGTCTTACAGTGGTAAAATAATGAGACTTGAAAGTAATGAAATTTTAAAAAAATCACTAAAGGATTCTGATTTTTCGCTTCAAGATAAAATAGTCTTAACTAATAGAAAAAGTTATCAGAAGAGTAAGAAAAAACTGGGAAAAATTGAAATAGAAACGCAAGAAAAAACACTTATTCGAAAGGTAACAAAAAGAAAAAGATCTGGTGTAAATATCACTGACGATTATAGGGCTGGCAACCTTAACGACAGCTTTCGAGAAGAGGACATAAAAAATTTAACAAGCACGAATCTTTTATCTCAAGACCAAATTGACAGTTTTTTGAGGCATAAAACTCCTGAGGAAAAATTTAATGAATTAAAGGTTTTTTGGCCCCAAGGTGAAGAAGCCGTATCAACATTTAATGACTTAAATGATGCTGAGTCAGCGGTTATTGAAAGTTTAAGTTATGTTGAGAGTGAAATTGATAAAGCAACAAAAAAAATTGAAGAAATTGGTAGTTCTGAAGAAGTTATAGAGGAAATAAACCAATCAATAACACGATTAAAAAAAGACAAAAATAGTTCATTTTCTCCAGATCTATTAACAAAAACCTTTACTAAAAGTGAATATGAAGGGTTACTTAAAGCTTGTATGCTCGCTATTACGGAAGTAAAAAAAAGTATCGATAAGCAAGGAAAAGATGAAACTGAGTTGGTTGACCTTTTAAATGAAAATGATACTTATATTAAAAATATCGCAGCGTTAGAGGACTTAGAAAAAGAGCTGCAATTAATCAATGATAAGAAAAAGTTGTATACAGATTCCAAGTCTTTAGAAAAGCAAAAGTTAGAATTAGAAAAAACCTTGTCGGAAATTGAAATTAAACACAATGATTACCTTTTGGTTCAAAACGGAAAGGTAAAATTTACAAATGATAAACTGCAATTAGAAAAGTATTTTAATGAAATAAAATCATTAAAATTACAGCGAAATAACATCAAAGATAAAATTTATATTAATCAAAACTGGTTAAATAAAATTCAGGCAAGTAAGAAGCAGTTAGCTTCAAAACTTTCTACAAAAAAAGAAGAATATAAAGAATACTCTACCAATAGTAAAAACTTCTTTGACTTACAAAAGCAAATAAAACCGGCTAATGAAGAACTTCAAAAATTAAAGGTTAGTCAAGATGCGAATAGCCAAGCCATAAGTAAAATACAAAATACCATAAGAATTTTAACAACTATTGTTGATAAAAAAGAATGGGGTAATAATTTCCTTACTCAGTACGAAAACTTAGCTCCTATAATTTCAAAATTAAAATCTACAACTAGAACAATAGAAGAATTAGAGAAGAAGTTTAAAAATCAAAAGAGTGAATTTGATAATAGTAATTCACTAAATGAAAGTTTAGAGAAAATTAAAGGGTGGGGTGAAAACTATGTAGAAAAAACAGGAGCTAAGAAGTGTCCTTTATGCGCTACTGAGTTTGAAGCATTTTCTGATTTGATTACTAAAATCAAATCTCAGAAAAATAAAGTACTAAAAATAGATGAGCTTCGTAAGTCAATTGAGGAAATAACGAAAGAAATACAAAAAAATACGGACAGAAAAAATGAGCTAGTTAATTTACTAAAAGAACATGTAAGTAATTTAATAACATCAGATTTAGATAATTTTCTTAAGTTGAAAGATGAGCTGCAAAATAAACAGTTTACATTACAAAAAAGAGTTAAAAATATAGAAAATGAAACTCTAATAACATCTAAGTTTCTTCGTAAACATATTAAAGGGGGACGTGATTTAGATGAAAAAAATGTTACGGAGCTTGAAAATAAATTTATTGCTAACATCAAGTTTTTGGATGTTTCGTTAACTAGGATTTCTAAATTTATAGAAAAGAGAGAAATCAAGGATAATTTATTTAAAAGAGAAGACTTTAGATTATTAGATAAAATACGCATAAATGAAAATAATATAGAGCAGCTTGAAGAAACTCGCTCTTATCAACTAATGAACGGTTTATTCAAAAAGTACCAATTAGAAACTATTACTGAGGATACACTGGATAAAGTTTTTCGAGCAAATAGCAAGGAGAATGATTTAAAAAAAGCTGAACTAAATACCACAAATATTGAAATTGAAAAGGTTAATGAGCAATTATTTAATTCTGATTGTGACTATAAAAACTCGGAAATCGAAGGTATGTTAGTTAACTTTGGTGCAAGAGGGGTAAAGTTAAGTACTGCGACAAAGAATTATGAATCACTATGTAAAAAACATATAGCGAACAGTGATATTAATATTAAAAATATCGAATTACAAAAAGATGAGATATCAAAGATCAAAGTTAGCCTTGAGGCTACACAAGATAAGTTAGAGTCTTTTCAAGTGGATATGGGGATTATTGAATATGCAATTGAAAAAAGTATATTAGAGAAAGATGTCACTAATTTAAAGTGTAAAATACCCGCTCTTAAAAATGCGCAAAGAAAAATAATCAAAGCTAAAAAAAGCTGTATAGAATACATTCAAGAAGGAATTAATAACTATTTCAACAAGGATGTTATTAATCAGATATACAAAAGAATAGAACCCCACCCTAGCTTAACTGAGATTAACTTTACGGCTGAAGTCGGTAATCATGGGCCGAGGTTACTCATTACTGCTAAAGGGTTAAACGATGAAGTGAACCCGAACTTATTTTTAAGTGCAGGCCAGGTTAACATATTATCTCTTAGTATATTCTTAGCTAAAGCCTTTGAGTATGGTAGTGATACGATTAGCACTATATTTATGGATGATCCTGTACAAAATTTAAGTGATATCAATATTTTATCTTTTATAGATTTACTTAGAACGCTTACTACTGAACACAACAAACAGATAGTTTTATCGACACATGAAGAGAAATTTTTTAGACTATTGCAAAATAAACTACCACCAGAATATTGTAGCTCTAAATATTTAGAGTTTGAATCTGAGGGCAAGCTCTTAAATGAAGTCAATCATATAAATAATTTATCAACTAACCGCTAATTTCCCAGCCCCATGCCACATTTCACTTGGCATGGGGTTGGTTAACTCCCACGTTATATTCATTGGCTGACTGCCGTTGTGGCTTTGGTATTTAACCTCACCGTAGTTTACAAATCCCATAGTTCGACCGTTTTCATCTTTGCCTTGTTCGCGCACAAATAACAGGATGGTTTTGCCTGTTTGTTGGTGCTGAATATAACTAAGGCCGCGACCGTGTGCTGGGCGGGCGCTGTTTTGCGTTTGCCAATGGAACAGGGTAGGGCTGATTGCGTAGTCGTGATACAGCGTGGTGGGCGAGTAGGTTTTTTCACACTTATTAAGCGTTACAAATAACAGCTCTAAGTTTTGGTTTTTAAATTCTAAAACGCCTTCGCGGGCGGTCGATTTTTTATCAAACGTGTGAGACCCAAATGCTGCGAGTATTTGTTGGCGTGTGTAGCGGCTGTGTAATTTTATTACATGATTAGGTAAACACACTAAATCACTTTCTTGCTGGTGAATGCGGTTTATTAATAGCGTAATTACTTGAGCAAGTTCCTGCTGTAGCTCTTTGTGTTTAAGTGCTTGTAAGCTTTGTTCGAGCGTTTTAAAGCCTAAACTTGTGCCTGTGTTATCCCAAAAGTTGTAATGCGCCATAAGCGCGTACTGTTGGTTTTGCGCTGTTGGCTTAAATCTAAAGTTGTTATTACATAAATCACGTAAAAAGCATAAATAACTGATTGAGTCGCAACCGAGTAATTGGGTGTTTATAGCACGGTAATACGCGGCGTAAATATCGGCTTGCTCTGCGGGTATTTCATCGCCTTTTAGCCAGTGCCAGCCACCGAGCTTTTTATCTTTTGGTTTGTATATATCTTCAAGCGTGACTTGTGGGTTTATGCGTAAAAAGTTACTTAGCGTAAGCGCGTCATTAGTATGTTGCGAATAGCTATTTATAAGCTGCTGCAAACGGCGTTTAGAGTTTATAGCTTGCTGAATATTTTTTAATATTGTTTGTTGAGTATGCTTTTGTAGCTCAATACGGCAACCTAGTGGTAAATGCGGGAAGTTGTTTTCAATCTCGGTTTTTATTGGCTGATTACTTTTACCAATGAGAGCGCGGAATTTACTGGCAAAGTCGTATTCGGGGCGGGCATTGCCCACAAAGTCGAGCACGGTACAGCATTGCTTTTGGCTGTTGTCGGGTAAACGCAAACCACGGCCGAGTTGCTGCAAAAACAGCGTTAGGCTTTCAGTTGGCCGTAAAAATAATAGTGTATCGACTTCTGGGATATCGACGCCTTCGTTAAAAATATCAACCACGCAAAGTATTTGTATTTCGCCTTGGCGTAGTGCTTGCTGTTTGGTCGCGCGCTCATTAGTGTTTTTGCTGGTGAGTACATCGGCGTTTATGCCTGCTAAGTTAAATTTAGAGGCCATGAATTCAGCGTGTTTTTGGCTTACGCAAAACGCGAGTGCTTTAATAGCGTGAACATTGGTTACGATATCAGCAAGGCTCGATATAATTTTGTTAGCGCGGCTGTTCTCCCCTGTATAAAGGTTACTTAGCTCACTTATATCGTAACGGCCACCACGCCATGTTATTTGGCTTAGGTCGGTGTCGTCATCCAATCCAAAGTATTGAAATGGGCATAAATGACGTTGATTTATTGCCTCTGGTAAGCGAATTTCAGCGGCTATTACTCCGCAAAAATCATCGAGTATATTTGCGCCATCTTGTCGCTCTGGTGTAGCGGTTAAGCCAAGTAATATTGTGGGCGTAAAGTGGTTTAATATAGCGCGATAACTCGCCGCGCTTACGTGATGTACTTCGTCTATCACTATGTAGTCGTAGTAATCGTGAGTTAAATTGAGCGATTCAATTTGGCTGTTCAGCGTTTGGATTGATGCAAATAATTGATTGTAGCGCTGTGGTTTGTAGTTACCTACCCACAGCTCACCAAAGTCGTTATTTTTAAGCACACCACGGTAAGCGCTTTGCGCTTGTTTTAGTATTTCTTCGCGGTGGGCTACAAACAAAAAGTGTGCGTTTGGGTTTTTATCGTAAACAGTTTTAAAGTCGAACGCCGATATTATGGTTTTACCTGTGCCGGTTGCAGCAACTACTAAGTTTTTAAAACGATTATGTACGCTGCGCTCAGCACTTAGCTTTTCTAAAATAGCGAGCTGATGCGTTTTTGGTGTTATATCAAAATAAAACTGGCTGCTTGATTGCCCAACACCGCGTTGTTCGTTAAGTGAATTAATGAGCTTTTCTTTACACTCAACAGCGCCTGTAAATAGCTCGAAGTCTTTTGATTCCCAGTAGGTTTCAAAGGTACTTTTAGTTTTAGCTATGATGTGTGGGATTTCTTGTGCGGTAATTTTTAAGTTCCATTCAAGGCCGCTGGTAAGCGCCGAATGCGATAAGTTAGACGAGCCAATATAGCCTGTATGAAAACCCGTATTGCGCATAAATAAGTATGATTTAGCGTGTAGACGTTCTTGCTGATTATTATAACTTAGCTTTACTTCGGTATTTGGTAGGTTTGCTAAAAACTCAACGGCTTTAGCATCCGTTGCGCCCATGTACGAAGTAGTAATAACTTTGAGTTTATTACCGCTTTTAGTAAACGCTTCAAGCTCATTTTTAAAAATGCGCAGCCCCGTCCATTTTATAAATGAGACCAGCCAGTAAATAGTATCGGACGATTTAATCTCGCGTTTTAGCTCGGTTTCGAGCGATATACCTGCATTAGCACCGCTAAATAATTCGCTTTGCGTAAGGCCTGTGAGTGGGAATATATCGCTTGAGTAATCTTTAAGGTTGGCTGCAATAGGGTTTTGGGTATTAAACAGTGCGGTAAGAATTCGGCCTTGGCTGTCGATAAGGTTTTCGTTAATTAGCTCGTCATCACGAATATGATCTTTAAGCCAAAGTACAAGGTTGTTGGCAAGGTCAATTTGTTCTTCTAAGCGCTTTTTTGAATTAGGGATTGCATCAATCGCATGTTCAACAAGCTTACCTAAAAAGCGTGAAAGCCATGTTGCGGCTTCGGCCGTTTCAAGCTGGCGCTCACCTACATAAAATTGATCACGATTTAAGTTTTGCTTAATTACTTGCGTAATTAACTGCTCGTAAATACCAATTTGCTGCATTAAAACCACTCCCTGTTTGCGAGTAGTTAGTTTACTTAAATACGGTACAGCTACAAGTAATAATCGACTAAGTTACTAGTAATTAAGTACAAACGTGTGAGTTAAGTATTAGCCGAGAGAGTAATCAAATGATGATGCTAAGAAATTCCCCCCTTCAACTTCACCTGCAAACACATAATTAATGAGTAATTACCTCGCATGGATTCGAGGAAAGCGATGCTTGCACATGGATGTGCTTTCATCGCGTTTACGTTCATTTTAATTTAGTGTTTAAAGATAAGTGAAATTGAGGGGCGTCGAGAGATTCCAAAGAGAAGTCGGCGGTTACTTCTCTTTGGTTGCCATCGTCAACGCGATATAAGTAAATTATTTTAAAAGCTTCGCTTTTCGCGCGAGCAAGCTGAGCGCCTACAGCAAATTTTAAGAACACTGCTAAGACAATTTCATTGTGAGTACCCTCGACACTTAATTAGTTTATTACAATTTTTTAATGTATAAATCATATTCTGCAATAAGGTCTTAATAGGAAAAAAGGAATAAATATGGATATGGGGATTAAGAAGGAACAGCTGCTAAGCATAGCTACACAACAATTTGGTCATTTATATAACCGCTTTGGTGAGGGGATTTATAGCTCGCATGAAACCTTAAAAAAAGGAGATGTGTATTTATTAGGTTTAAACCCAGGTGGATCTGGTGAATGCAAGTTAGGTAATTTTATGGCAGATACACTAGTTCGCACGAGTAATGCTTTTTTAGATGAAGAATGGGAAAAACCCAAAAAGAAATCGACTTCTAAGCAAGGCAACAATAAATATGCAAAAGGATCCGCTCCACTTCAAAAGCGAATTCAAGGTTTACTTGAAGGACTGGACCAAAGTGTGGCTGATGTATGTGCTAGCAATTTAATTTTTACCACTTCAAAATCATCATCTCACGAAGATTATAACTTTGGCTTTGCAGGTACTTTTTGGCCTTTTCATCAAGCTGTTATAGAAATAGTTAGACCAAAAGTAATCATCACTTTTGGAAATGGCAAACTTCACTCACCGTTTGGCTTTTTAAAATCGATGTACTGTGATGAAAGTAATTTAAATACTTTTGAAACCATTCCAGCAGAGCATGGAGAGAGGCGATGTTATGGTTTTAAAGCTGATATTAATGGTAGGTCAACTGCAATAATAGGCTTGCCGCATTTAAGTTACTATAGCCCAAACAAAGAGCCTATTTTAAAATGGATGAAAGAATTTTCAGGTATATAAAGCTGTTGGAATAATGTATTTCAATAATGAACACATGGCGCTATGCGCCCCTTGGTTGCCATCGCCAACACGTTATTTGTAAATTATTTTAAAAGCTACGCTTTTCGCGCGAGCAAGCTGAGCGCCTACAGGTGTTTAGGTGAGCTTTGTTTGTTGATTGGGGTAATGAGCTAGTTACTAAAGAGAAAGCGCGATGTAAAATCGCACCTACGCTTTTGTTGAGTGCGATGGTTTAACTACTGTAGGTGAGGTTTTATACCTCGCGGGTGCTTTATAAAAAACAAGACACAAGGTGAACTCCTACCCACAGCTTTAATTTTTGCTTTTTGGATTAGTAATGTTGATGTGTTTTTTCATATTTATAGGTACACTCTTTTAAAGTTTTAATTCAGGGAATGAATAATGATTAAATGGATTTTACTGGTATTTATTAGCGTATTTACAACTTTTCCTCAAGCTGGTGAGGCTTACACACAAGCCCAATGCGATAGCATTAAAAAGCAGCGCGAAGCTATTCGCTCTCAATTTAGAAGTGGCTACAGTAATAAAGAAGGTGAGCGTTTAACTGCACGCGATAAAGCGCTATTTACCTTACTTGCTAATCACTGCAGTAAGCCTAAAAAGAGTGGTAGCGCTTATCAGGCTACTTCTTCTACCCCAACTCGTACGCCTAATAGCAATTGGTTACTCAATCAAAAAGTATCAAACATGTCTTTGCATAGCGATAGCTATAAAGATGCCGCTAAGCTTGATGCTTGGTCAAAATTTTATAAATTGCCCAAACGTTGCCGTAAAAAAGGGATGGAGTCGGCCGACTTTGTATGGTGTAGTGAGTATCGGGGTAAGCAAAAAGAGTTGTTTGAAGCACAGTGGCAAGGGCGCCCATAAAGATGTTTAAAACAAAATTGCGCGTGGTGTTTATATTTTTTGTGCTGCTAATTGCATCGGCGCTCATTGCTAATCATTTTACTGGACGGGTATTTAATTATTACGATCCTATAGGCGAGGTTAAACGAATTTATAATAGTTTATCGTCGCAGGTAACTACTGAACCGTTAGCAACTAAACAACTCAAAAATGTGAGCACGGCAACTTTACAAAATGTATCAGTATCTGCCGATAATCACTTATCGCAAGCTAACAATACGCGCTGCGTGGATGTGTCGTTGGGTAAGGTTAAATATAAACGAAGTGGCGATATATTTACGTGGACAGACAGTGACGGTGTACCGCATTTTAGTGATAAAAAACCGGACTTCGCAGTAGCAACTTACGATACTGGTTTTATTGAACCGTTAGATTACTTTGACCTCACTTTAAATACGCCTAATTTACCTTCGTCATTTAACCAAGAGTTACGCATAAAACTCAATACTGTATTTAAAGTATATGGACAGATTATTGGCGTACATGCACTCAAAAAGGTAAAGCTTAATTTAACGGTATTGCCTACGCGCCGCGCTTATGAGGCCGCAATAAAGCAACGCGGTGGTGACCCTACAAACACTGCGGGTATGTATTTTCACGCGAGTAATTCTGCTTTTATTCATTATGATAATGCACACAGAGCAATGCGAACTGCCGTACATGAGGCAGTGCACGCCATTAATAAAGCGGTCTTAGGCTACACCCCGAGATGGTTTAATGAGGGATTTGCTGAATACTTTGAGCTTACTAAAAATAATATGCAAATAGCTATTGTTGAGCCGAATAGTTCTTGGACGAAAAATAACAATATTACTAAAAGTGTATTTTCGATTGATTCGTTAGTGGGTTTGGATGACTCATGGATAAAAGGTGACATCAGTAAGTTGTATGCAAGCAGTTGGGCTGCAATTTACTTTTTAATGGATACTCAAGCAGGGAGAGTGTTACTTAAGAATATAATGCTTGCTGAGCAAGAATCCCTCTGTAATAAGCTATCTGAAAAGCAATTAAAAACGATGATGTTTAAGCAATTTCCTAATCTTAATCGCGAATATTCTCAGAGGTTAAAAAAGCCTTTAAAAGCGCATATATTTTAAATAAAGTAAAAATTTAAAAGCTTCGCTTTTTGCGCGAGCAAGCTGAGCGCCTACAGGTGTTGAGCTTGGCCTAATTTAAAAGCCAAAGCGCGATATGAAATCGCCCCTACGCTTTTGTTAAGAGTGGTGTTTACATTAATGTAGGTGAGGTTTTATACCTCGCTTAAAAATGGATTGTTTTTACCATTGAAAAATGAATTACTGTTCAATGTAGCGCTTAAAAGTAATGAGGCAATTAACTCTTCTATTCGCCTCATTGCATGAGGCAAATAAATAACATAGACTGAAGCTAATTACCTTTAGGACTAAAGACTATGTGGATATGGCAACAGCAAAACTGGCCTAACTTTACGTGGGATGATGCGGTGCTTGCTCCTTTACTAAGGGAGCTTTCATATAATCAAGGTTTATTAGTAGGGCGTATGGGCGTGCAAAGTGCTCAACAAAAGCAGCAGGCCCTTGATACCTTACTTGCAAATATTATTCACTCCAGTGCGATTGAGGGCGAAAAGCTTAATGCATTTTCGGTTCGCTCTTCTCTTGCTAAAAAGCTCAATATTAATGAGCAACCTTACCCAACAACAGTGCAAAGCGATAATCTTGCAGAGATTATGCTTGATGCAATAAATAACACAGACTCACCGCTTAATTTAGAGCGAGTGCTTAATTGGCATCGCTTATTGTTTGCAGGTGAGCAAAGCTTATTTACTAAAATTGAGGGCGGGCAATTGCGTGGTGACGAGCCAATGCAAGTGGTATCGGGGCGCTTAGATAAACCGGTATTACATTTTACGGCGCCTCCTAAAGAGCGAGTAAATAAAGAGCTTTCGCTATTTTTTAACTGGTTTAACAAAACGCAAAACGAACCTCAAATAGATCCTTTTATTCGGGCAGCTATCGCACACTTATGGTTTGTAACAATACATCCACTTGAGGATGGTAATGGGCGTATTACACGCCTTATAACCGACCTGGCATTAGCGCAAGAACATGCTGAGTCAATTCGGTTTTACGCTATGTCGGTGGCTATTTTAGAAGACAGAAAAAGCTACTACGAGGTGCTTGAAGCCACTCAACGTGGAGATCTTTGTATTACAAAGTGGGTTAAATGGTTTTTATGTACGCTTAATAATGCGATACACCATACGCTTAATAATATTGAGCAAACAATTTTTAAAACCAATTACTGGGCAAGTAAAGATCAAACAAAGCTAGGTGAGCAGCAAGTAAAAGTGCTTAATAAGTTACTTGATGGCCAATTTGAACAGGGTATTAGTGCGAGTCAGTATCAAAAGGTAGCTAAGGTTAGCCGTGCAACCGCAACACGCCATTTATCGGACTTGCAAACGCTTGGATTTTTAACAAAAACCGCCGCAGGTGGGCGTAGTACACGTTACAAAATTGCCTAATGAGGCAATTACACATATTATTCGCTTCATTGTGTGAGGCGAATAGGTGTTTGAATTATTGTAGGTGAGGTTTTATACCTCGCTTAATGTTTTTATAAAGCCAAAGCGCGATGTAAAATCGCACCTACGGTTTTGTTCAGTGCGGTGGTTTAATTATTGTAGGTGAGGTTTTATCTATGAATCTTTGTTTAGCTCTGTAATCGCTTTAATACTAAATGCGTGCATAGTTGTGTAGTGTTGCTTTTTAATGATTGTTTTAACGATACTTTGGTCAATATTTAAGTAATCGTGAACAAGAGCATTTCGTAAGCCTATAATTTTACGCCATGACAGTAGTTCTGCCTCGCTCAAAAAGCCTAAATTAGTAAGTTCGCTAAATGTTTGATAGGCGTTGCTACTGGTACTACTTTTGTGCTGCTTTAGCCAATGCTTTGATAAACCAATACACACCTCGGTCATTAACTGTAGTAATCGCTCTGCAGCTCGGTAGTCTCTACTATTAAGTGAATCGATTTGACTGAGTTCGTCGAGTTCTTGCATATATTCGTCAATATGGCGTGTTACTTCACTTAAATAAAGTGTAATTCCGGTATCAGTCATGTTTACTCGCTATGGTTTCAAATTCGAACTGGCTATATATACGCTGCTGCTCTTTCATCGCTCTAACACTATTATTGCTTATAATTATTTTTCCATATTCAATAACGTTGAAAGCTAAATAACTTGGAATAATATTTATATCAACAATCGAAATAAGTTGTTCGTTAAGATTAAGTGCATTACTTATTTCAAGCTCAAGCTCTTTTGGCCTAAGGCGCTTATCGAACGATTCCAGATCAAAGTTTTTAAATGCTATGGCTAAGTCAATGTCACTATGAGGCTGAGCTGTCCCTTTTGCATGGGAGCCATATAGCCAAACTACATCAATGTCGGTGTTTTGATGTAAATACTCAATTATTTTTTGTATAACTTCATTTGCCACGAAAAAGTAACCATTGATAAAAACAGTAATAATAACCTATCAGTTTTATAGTGAACATTAAAACTGATATTTGTTTTATTTAATTTAAAAGCTTCGCTTTTCGCGCGAGCAAGCTGTGCGCCTACAGGTGTTTAGGCGGGCTTTGTAGCGTTGATTGTGGTGTTTGAATTATTGTAGGTGAGGTTTTATACCTCGCATGGTGTTTTTTATAATGCCAAAGCGCGATGTAAAATCGCACCTACGGGTTTGTTCAGTGCAGTGGTTTAATTGTTGTAGGGGAGGTTTTATACCTCGCGGGTGTTTTTATAAGAACAAAGCGCGATGTAAAATCGCACCTACGGTTTAAAAGCTTCGCTTTTCGCGCGAGCAAGCTTTGCGCCTACAGGTGTTTAGGCGGGCTTTGTAGCGTTGATTGGGAGTTATGAGCCAGTTACTAAAGAACAAAGCGCGATGTAAAATCGCACCTACGGGTTTGTTGAGTGTGGTGTTTGAGTTGTTGTAGGTGAGGTTTTATACCTCGCATGGTGTTTTTATAAAGCCAAAGCGCGATGTAAATTCCAGCCTACAATTTAAAAGCTTCGGTTTCCTCTTATTCCAACCGCGTTACTTTCACTTTTATTTTTCCGGCATTAGCGCCATAAAAGCGGCTTAAGTCGTTCGCAAATGGGCAAAACTCGCCAGATTTATCCATTTTAATATCGGCGCCGTTGGCTATTTCAAAAAGGTGGTCGTCGTTTTTATTTATAGCACCAATAAGTGAAAACCATTGTGCACGAGGAAACCGTCTAAATGGTTCAAGCACGGCCATGGGGATTTCTTTTACGCCAAGTTGTACGTTATCGCGGTTCCAGCCTAATGGCGTGCACTTTATGCCATCGTCAAACCAATATTGATTTGGGTATGGGGTAAAGCGGTACGTAGCGCCTTGCTCTAGCATGAGGCCGGTTGCATTATATTGCTCTGAGGCAAATACTATTACATCTTGGCTTTGGTTAATGCTCAGCACATTCATGTTTTGATTAGCCAGTTCTATATGTTGGCTTAAACCAATAAAGCTAAGTGTGGTGTTGTCGTTATAGCTAATTTTGTAATGCAGTTTTTTTAGCGATTCTGGGCGGTAACTGGTTAGCTTATTAATGCGTTCGGCTACGCTGAAGTGCACTAAAGGCTCAAGGTTGCTGGCTTCGTCATCAATTAATACATAGCACTGCCTATCTACTAATTTAAAAAATGGGTTAAACCAAAAGTAATTTTGTTGATGACTTAATGCGAGCGGATCGGGCGTTACGGTTACGTCATCTTGTGCTACTAAGTTGCTATCGGGGAGTAGGGTTTCGTAATCTATATCGTGGCTGGTGAGTAACGATATATTAAGCGGTTGCTCTATTAACCACTCAAGTGCGTAGCGCAAGCAAATATCGGCTAGGCCATCGCGGTAGTAACCGCCGCCAATGTCTGAATGCGCACCTGCAAACCATAGCTCGGTAATATTGCTTTGATGGTTCATGAGTGTGGGTTCAAACGCACGGCGTTTTTCATCAAGGGCTACGCAGTGCAGCGCGTGAGTAATGTTGTTGGCAATGGTGTGGTTTTCAAAAATAACGTGCTCTGCGCCGCGTGTGGCTTTACTTACTTTTGATAAGCCAATAGAGGCGACAGTATCAAACACACATACGTAAACATTATCAGCAATTAAAGGCTCTAGAATTTTGGCAAAACGCCTAGCTAGTGCACCGCCTCGGCTAAAACCCGTTAGCAGTATGGTATCGCCTATTAGGTAGTGAGCTTTAAAGTCGCTTAACGCTTGATTTAAAATACTGGCTACGTCGTCACCACGAGGTGCAAGGGTTTGGTTTAAAATGCGTTTAAGGCGGCTGCCTTTAGTGCCAATACCTTGATAATAAAAACTGAGTTGGTTAGCAAAAGGAGTAATGGGGGAGTCTTCTAATTTACCGCCAAGCAGTAAATGCAATTTTAGAATGTTGGTAATATTAGAGTCTTCTTTAAAATGCTCTGAGCTAAATTGCTCTGCATCACGGGGCTCGTTTCCTGTGCCGTCAAAGTTAAAAATTAGCGTTTTACCCGTCATAACCCAATTTCCTTAGTTGTTTTAAATACTCTACACAGACAATGTTAAATATTAAAGACAATATTTTGGTTAGTAACAAATACGCCAACTAATTTGTTGGCGTATTAAAAGTGCGGGTTATAGGTTATTAAAAGTATAGTGATTTAGCTGCGTGCCCTCTGCGGGTTTTAATGCGGGGTTTAACTTAATTAATTGCTCGTAAACCTCAGGATAAAACGTTTTTAAACGTGCTGCGCGAGAAAGGTGATTCGGTTCAATTTTTTCAACAAGCTGTAGGGCTAAAGGAATCATTGGGCTTAACTCCCCTTTGGTGTAGCTTTGCTCAAGCGCTAAGTCGAGTATATCTACGCCTAATTTTTCTGAATCAGCGGGTATTTTATTGTCAATTAGAAATTGGACTGTCTCGACAGAAGACGATGCAGCTTGTGCATAAACGTCGCGCCCATACGTATCGGTAATCGAAAAATCAAAACCAGCTTGTTTAAGCTTTTGCCATTGACTAAGAGGAAAACGACTTAATCTTGCTAAATCACTCGGTGGCTTAGGTTCAACTCGGCTTTGCCAGATCGCTATAAAGTCATGAGGCTCTAATAGTAGGAATGAAAAAAGTGTATCGGTTTCTGTTTGAGTTAATGGTGTACTAAGGCTGTACTCATAAGCTTTTTGGTAATCTTTTTTAGACAAATATTCGCTGAACGCGTTATGGCTTCTATCGTTTGAAAGCTGATTACTTAGTATACTCCACCAGTAATTAACTAATACGGGGTCTTGTTCTTGTAAAACATATTCGAAGTTATTACCTTGCTCTTTTTTTACCTCTAGCACCGTATTATATGCTCGCATAGTAGAGTGTAATTGTTCAGTAGCGCTTAACTGCTGCTGTAATAGTTCACAGTTTTGTCTTTTATTATCTAGATCTTTCTTTTGTTGCTTCAAATCTACTAAAAAACGTGCAACATCAGAATTATCGGGCTCACTCACTTGGGGCAATGTGGCGTTGTCTATTTTACCAATAGGGTTAAAGTAAGCATATTGCTCAGGGTTTTCCTGGCCATTAATATAGGCGCCTTGCTGGTAAATAAAATCACTTACAAAAGAAACGCCTTTGCTATTTAGAGCGTCACTAGCATTGCGGCTATGAGCTTTATAGCCCTGCTCTGTAAGGTAGTTTAACATTTGAGTATGCTTTGCATCTAAAGGGGCTAGCGTTAAGTTACCGCTTTTAGGCAGGCTTACTATTGCAACGTCTAAACCCGTAAATAAGCCTGGCTGATTGGTTGGTGTTACGCCTAGTTGCTGCAGTGCTTTTACAAGCGGTAAATTAAACTGGCTTACGGCAATATCAGCCATGTTATATAAAACAGAATTTTCTTCGTACAGCGGCATAGCATCCAGTGCCGGTACCTGCTTCATAAGCGCAAAAATATACTCATTAGGAATGTTGTTTTTAATCGCAGTAGCCACTTCATTTACTGTAAATTGGTTAGATAAAATTGCCTGCTCAAACTCCTTTGGCGTAAATTTATTTGCATTAAGCACAAACAATGTAGCCGGGGAAATAACCTCACTGCCTTCAAGTTTAATAAACGTTTTAGAGTAAGTGGTAAATGTATCTGTGTTGTTTAATAAAGCATAAAGGGTTTCTTTTTGTACATTTTCATCAAGGGGTACACTCAGAGTAAGTCCTGGAGGGCTATGCTTATTACCTCCAAGCTGTTGAATCATTTCTTTTACTTTATCATTGGTAAAGCCTTTAATTGCCTCAATGCCTTGCCAATTAGCTAATTCGTTTAAAGAGCTAGTAATATTAAGCTGCTGTTTTTGCTCAGCCACTATGGCATCTCTTAAAAAGGCAATGTATTGACGCTTATTGATTTCTGATAGGTTTGCATACTTTAAAATCGTAGGGACCGACGTCCCTTTTTTAAGCTCACTCACAAAAAATGAAACAAGCGATTGGTTTAAATTATTTATTTTTATATGTTGTTGCTGTGATTGATCTCTGCAAAGGCGAATATCTTTTTTTAGATCTGTGACTATTCGTAGCGGGGTGCCTTCTGCAGGCTGCTTTTTATTAACTAAGTTAGGCTCAGTGGCATTTGGTGCAGCCACGTTGGGCTGCTCTACAGCGGCTGTGTTAGGCTGGGTTTTAAATAGATATACTGCCAAAGCCGCTATAATTATAAGTCCGAGAAGTAGCTTTTTCATAACCGCCAATCCTTTGATGTTATTAAAATATTCTCTCATCGTACTACTTTAGGTACGCAAAGTGCAAAAAAGCTTTAAGAGATAATACTTATTAACTCTTAAAGCTTTTTTGTGGTTTTGTGAACGTACTTAATTTATTAGTGCAACTTCATTTTAGGACGCACTACACGCAGCACTTTTTCGCTTATCCATAATGCAAAGGTTTTTGCGCTACCGTGTATGGCGCGTTGGTGCATACGGTATAAAGATATATACATAAAGCGGGCAATTTTACCTTCAATAAAAAAGCTATTGCTGGTTAGGTTGCCCATTAAGTTACCCACAGTGCTGTAGCTTGATAAGTTAACAAGTGAGCCATGGTCGCTATACTTAAAGCCGCGTAGTGGTTGCTGCTTTAGCGTTGCGATTAGATTTTTTTCGACGCACTGCGCCATTTGATGCGCCGATTGTGCCCGAGGCGGTACTTGCTTGCCGTCGGCTTGGGTAAATGCGCAGCAATCACCTAATACAAAAATGCTTTCGTCTACGGTGCTTTGTAAAAACTCGTTTACTTGAATTTGGTTGCTGCGCGTCAGCTCAAAAATACCTAAGTCTTTAATAAAATCAGGTGCTTTTACGCCCGCCGCCCACACCATAATATCGGCATCAATGTGTTCTTCGTCTTTGGTGATAAAGCCTTGTGCGGTGCCTTCTTTTACTTGTGTTTGCTCGCGCACGTTTACGCCAAGTTTTAATAGCTCACGTTTAGCACTTACGGCAATACGCTCTGGTAATGCTGGTAAAATACGTGGTCCGGCTTCTATTAAATGAATATGCAAACGCTTAGACGACATATTTGTTAAGCCATAAAGCTTTAATAGTTCAGACACATGATAAAGCTCAGCTGAGAGCTCAACACCGGTAGCACCGCCGCCTACAATGGCAATATTAAGTGATTGCTGTTGGTTGTCGTCTTGGTGAAGGCGTGTAAAGCTGTCGAGTAATGAATGCTGAAAGCGCTCTGCTTGTTGGTTTGAGTCTAAAAAGTAGCAGTGATCTTTTATACCTGGGGTATTAAAGTCGTTACTTACGCTGCCAATGGCAATTACTAGGTGGTCGTAGCGCACGGTGCGCTCGGGTAAAATTGTGTGGCCTAGCTCATCTAAAAGTGGTGCAAGGGTAACTGTTTTATTGCTTTGATCTATATTGCAAAAAGTACCAAGTTGAAAGTTATAGTGGTGTTTTGCAGCATGGGCTGAATACACAACGCCATCTAAATCGGGGTCAATAGAGCCTGTCGCTACTTCGTGCAGTAACGGCTTCCATATGTGGGTACGGTTTTTGTCTATTAGTAGAATTTCAGCTTGTTTTTTCTTTCCTAATTTATGACCTAATTGCGTTGCGAGTTCTAATCCGCCAGCACCACCGCCAATAACGACGATTTTAGGTGTAGTAATATTCATAACGTTGCCCTCAAAAATAATATACCCAAGTGATCTGTATTTTTATTAGTTTTTTAAGATGACTTGGGTATCAATAAATTATTTTGGCAACAAGCAGTTACTACTCATTTTATAGTGCTCTAGTTTGCGCTTAAATAAAGGTGATGTCAGCAATAAATAATGTTATTTGTTGTATACTGAGTTGCAAATATTTCATCTACACCGCATTTTTATAAGCATGACTATTGTTTAGCCATCAAAAGGACATTTATGACCACGCCACTAATTCAATCACTTGAGCAGCACTTTGGTTTTAGCCAATTTAGAACAGGGCAACAACAAACTATAGAGCAGCTTTTAAATGGTCAATCGTCGTTGGCTATATTTCCGACCGGCTCGGGTAAATCGTTGTGCTATCAATTAACTGCGTTGCACTTACCAAATTTAACGTTAGTGGTTTCGCCTTTGCTTGCATTGATGAAAGATCAAATTAGCTTTTTAAATAGCAAAGATATTTACGCGGCAAGCCTTGATTCGAGCCAAGATCAAATGCAAAGCAGCACCGTAATGAATGATGTGCGAAACGGTAAAATTAAAGTACTAATGGTGTCGGTTGAGCGCTTTAAAAACGAGCGTTTTAGAGAGTTTATAAGCCAGGTTAAGCTTTCGATGTTAGTGGTAGACGAAGCACATTGTATATCAGAATGGGGCCATAACTTTAGACCCGACTACCTCAAACTACCACGTTACCGCGAAGAGCTTAATATTCCTTTAGTATTGCTGCTTACGGCAACGGCGACTAAAAAAGTTAAACGCGATATGGCAGAGCGATTTGCTATATCACCTGAGTGTATTGTGCAAACGGGCTTTTACCGCGCTAATTTAGATTTAAGTGTGTTGAGCGTTAAAACCGCCGATAAAAATACCGAGCTTACCAACATTGTGCGCGCGCAAAATGGCCCTGGTATTGTGTATGTAACGCTACAGCAAAGCGCCGAGCAAGTTGCTAATGTGCTAAGTGCACAAGGTGTGCATGCGGTGGCGTATCATGCGGGGCTTGAAGATACGCTACGCTGGCAAATTCAAGATGACTTTATGGCGGGTAAAATTAACGTAGTGGTGGCAACCATAGCCTTTGGTATGGGTGTTGATAAGTCAGATATTCGTTTTGTTATACATTACGATTTACCCAAATCGATTGAAAACTATAGCCAAGAAATTGGCCGAGCAGGGCGCGATGGCAATCCATCAAACTGCTACACCCTTGCCAATTTAGATGGGCTAAATACGGTTGAAAACTTTATATATGGCGACACCCCTGAGCTTAGCGGTATTGAATACGTAATTAACGATATTCGTCAAAGCCACCAGCAATGGGAAATGCAAGAATACAGCTTATCAAGCGAAAGTAATATTCGCCAACTGGCACTTAAAACCTTACTTGTACAGCTTGAAATGCAAGGCGCTATAACGCCGCAATATGCCTACTACGCTGATTTTAAGTACAAATTTTTGGTTGATAAAAACGAGCTACTAAGTCAGTTTGACGAGCAACGCCAAGCATTTTTAACACAAATATTTAGCCATACCGATTTTAAAAAAATATGGGGCACGCTAAATTTTGACTCCCTTACGCAAGCCGCGCAGGTTGATCGAAAACGCGTAGTGGCAGCCCTTGATTACCTAGCCGAAAAAAACCTAATAACGCTCGAAACCAAACGTATTACCCAAGTATACAAAGTGCATAGCGAGGTTATAAATAACCCAGAACTTGCCCAGCAACTACACGACTACTTTAGTGATAAAGAACAAGCCGAAATTAAACGTATTGCTGCACTTGTACGCTTTTTTGAGCTACAAAGTTGCTTAAGCTATAACTTAGCGCGCTATTTTGACGATCAAAATGCACCACAGCAATGTGGGCATTGTAGTGTGTGTAGAGGCCATGCGGTTAAGCTTGAATACTCTATAGAGCCTGCATATATTGACGAGCAACTTATTTATCAAAAAGTGGATGAGTTTTTAGCGCATATGGCAGACAAAGGTAATCACAATGTGGGTATTGAAACCCAATGCCGCTTTTTAGCGGGGATGAGTGTGCCGTTATTTGCGCGTAATAAAGTGCGCCAACTGAGTGGTTTTGCACTGTGCGAGCAAATGCGTTACAGCGATATAAAAGCAAAACTACTAGCGCGTTAAATTAGTTACTGTATCCTAGTGGCTTATTCAAAAAAGTAAGCCACTATGCCTCATATTGTTATTCCTGTTGAAAATATTTCTACTACCCCAGAGCCTGTTACGTGTGCTAACTGCCAAGCCTGTTGTTGCCAATTAGAAGTGCGCATAGTAACCGACACCGGCGTGCCTTTTAACTACATTGAATACGATAAATGGGGCAGCGAAGTAATGAAACGCGCTGACGACGGTTGGTGCCAAGCACTCGACCGCAATACGCTTATGTGCTCTATTTACGAAAACCGCCCATTAGTTTGCCGCGAGTTTGAAATGGCCTCAGACGAGTGTATTACCGAGCGCGATTTAGCGGGTATATAGTCCGCTATTATTAATGTACATAAACATCAAAGGGGCTTAAAAGCCCCTTTGTTTATTACTTACTATAAAAATTAAACTTTAAAGTAGCTAATATACTTTTTAAGCGTGTTTGAAAGGTCAGCTAATGCAACAGCTTCTTGTGCGTTACTGTTAAGCGACATGCTGGTTTCTTTGGACATACTGGCAATTTCTTCTACGCCGGTACTAATTTGCGCCACGGTGGCTACTTGGTTTGATGTTGATTCAACAATTTCAAGCACGTTACTTAATGAGTCGTTAGCTTGTTGCTGTATTTGATGCAGTAACTCGTTTGCTTCGTGAGTAAGCGTTAGGCCATTTTCTACTTGCGGTACTGTGGTTTCCATAGCTGTTACCGACGCTTGCGTGTTTTCTTGTACTTGCAAAATCATCTTTTCAATATCGCCTGTTGCATCACCAGTACGCTGGGCAAGCTGTCTTACCTCGTCAGCTACAACAGCAAAACCTCGGCCAGTTTCGCCTGCTCTTGCAGCTTCTATTGCCGCATTTAGTGCAAGCAAGTTTGTTTGATCAGAAATGCTGCGGATCACACTTAAAATATCGCCAATGTGTTTTACATGTTCTTGCAGCACGTTTACTTGGGTAACTGTGGCTTTTACGGTTACTGAAATTTGCTCAATTTCCGCCGCTACTTTTTGCACTGCAATACTACCTTGCTGCGATAATTGTGCGGTTATTTTTGAGTTATCTTCTGTTTGTTTAACAGAGCCTGCAACAGCATTAATACTGCGGCTCATTTCTTCTAGGCTGCTTACTGCCGAGTTTGTATAAGTTACTTGTGCGTCAGCGGCACTAAGTGCTTGCTGCGAGCCAGACGCTACGCTTGCAGAGTGAGTAGAAAGCTCTTCAGATGAGTTAATAATGCTATCTACAATGGCTTTTAATTTAGATTGCATCACCCCTACAGAAGCCATCATGCTATTTGGGCAACACGACTGTACATCACCTCTTAAATCGCCTTGGGCAATAAGGGCAATTACTTCGGCGGCTTCTTGTGGTTCGCCACCTACTGACTTTCTGATCAGTTGGCTAATAACATACGCAACGCTTGCACCTATTAAAATTGCAAGCGCGGTGAGCGAAATCATCCAAATTTCAAATGAACTGGCAATATCGAGAGTATCAATAGTGGTGGTTTGATTTGCTTGCTCTTGCAGATTTATAAATTGGTTTATAACATTTAGCCACTGGGTAAACGCAGGGCGCGCATCGGTTAATAAAATGCGTTTAGCTTCGTTTAGGTTTCCAGCATTTTTAGCGTTTATTACACCTTGAATAAAAGGCTGAGTACGCTGCTCTATTTGATTTATTTTATTAATTAAAGCGCGCTCTTCACTATCCATATCACCCATTAGCTTAGCCATAGCGCGGCTTGACGTTTGGTAAAATGCGTTTAGCTCTCGTATGTTATTTAACACGGTACTTAAACTGCTTTGCTCGGTAATTAGCACTACGTCGCGCACAGCTATTGCTCTGTCGTGTACGCTGCCTCTGAAGTTAATTGCGTAACGTTGCTTTACCGAATTTACGTCGGTCATGTGGGTAATATTATTATTAATAAGGCTAACGCGCGAAATTCCAATAATGGTTAAAATAATCATCATTGATAAAATTACGCCAAAGCCGGTCGTTAAACGCATGTTTATGGTCATGGTTGATCCCAAGTGTGAGTCAATACGCGCAAGAGCAGCTTGTATTATTAGTGAAAATACTTAAACAATAGCAGCATTATGCCTTATTAATTAAAGTTTTATTAGCAATAAGGTAGGTGATTGTTAATTTAGTTTACAAGCGTAACTTTGGCGGGGCATATTTTACAGGCATTAAAAAAGGGGCTAAATGCCCCTAGTGTTATATAAAATATTATATAAAGGTTTAGTCGTACTTTGCTTCTAGCTCATTAGCTGTATGAAACTTCTCATGGCTTTGTAATTGCTCGTCGTATTTAACAAGGTTTTTAAAGTGCGCTAATTGACCTGAGTTTTTAACTATTTCAACAATAAACGACATCATAAAGTCAGCGCCCGTTAGGGTATCGCCCACTAAATAACGTTTACCTTCTAGGCGGTCGTTAAAGTAGCTAATTACTTTGGCTGTTTCAGCGTCGGCATAGCCTTCTAAAAACTGCGTTTTAGCGCCGTCTTTTAGTACAAACATTTTAAGTAAAAGCGGTAAAATTGCTGAGCTTTCTGCAAAGTGCAGCCACTGCTGGTAGTCAACATATTCAGCGGTATCTACTTTTGGAGCAAATTTACCGTTACCGTATTTAGAAATAAGGTAGTCGGTAATAGCGCCTGATTCAGCAATAATTAAACCGCCATCTTCAATTACCGGTGACTTGCCAAGTTGATGAATATGCTTTAGTTCGTCAGGGGCTAGGAAGGTGTCTTTATTACGCTGATAAGCCACAATTTCGTAGTCAACATCTAGCTCTTCTAAAAGCCAAATTATACGTTTAGAACGGGATTTATTTAAATGGTGTAGTTTAATCATGTCAGTCCTTTTGTGGCTTGTAAGGGCTTTGCCTTACAAGCCGTATAAAATTAAAGTGGGTTATTAATTTTAACCACAGTTTTACCAAAGTTTTTACCGCATATCATATCGTTGAACGCGTCTACTGTATTTTCGATGCCTTCTACCATGTGCTCACGGTATTGAATTTTTCCGTCTTGTAGCCATTTTTGCATGTCTTGTGCAAACTCGTCGTAACGGTCGCCGTAATCATCAAAAATGATAAAGCCTTGCATTTTAATACGCTTAGTAAGCAATTGACCCATTAGCATACCTAAACGGTCTGGCCCTTCTGGCAAGCTAGTAGCGTTATATTGCGATACTAAACCACACAATGGTACGCGTGCTGCGGTATTTAGTAATGGTAGTACGGCGTCGAATACTTTACCGCCCACATTTTCGTAGTAAACATCAATGCCTTTATCACAGGCATTTTCTAACTGCTCTGCAAAGTCATCAGCTTTGTGATCAATACAGGCATCAAACCCTAGTTTTTCAACGGCGTGTGCACATTTTTCGCTACCGCCAGCAACACCCACTACTTTACAGCCTTTAATTTTAGCTATTTGACCAACCGTTGCGCCCACTGGGCCTGTTGCTGCTGCAACAACTACGGTTTCGCCTTCTTTAGGCTGGCCAATATCAAGTAAACCCATGTAAGCAGTAAAGCCAGGCATACCCATAATACCTAATGCGTATGAAGGGTTTGCAGGCTCTTTACCTAACTGCATTAAGCCTTCGCCGTCGGTAATGGCGTAGTCTTGCCAACCTGTGTAGGCAAGTACCCATTCGCCTTCGTTAAACTTATCGTTTTTAGACTCTTCTACTTGGCACACTGTTGCGCCAACCATTACATCACCAATATTAACTGGATCAGCGTACGACTTAGCATCGCTCATACGACCACGCATGTACGGGTCTAGCGATAGGTATATAGTACGTAGTAAAACTTCGCCGTCTTTTAATGCAGGAAGCTCTACCGTTTTTAATTTAAAGTTTTCATCTGTTGGAGCGCCATTAGGGCGTGATTCAAGAGTAAGTTGGCGACTAGTCGTAGACATAAAAGATCTCCTATTAATATAAATAAACTACTTACCGAATGTTTACGCTTTAAAAATCGTGTTCAGCTAAACAATAATGCGCGGCTAAGCAGTATGAATATGTACAATGCGTACCTTAATAAAGGAGTTTTGGGCGGGTGGTTGATAATTCAACCTTTGCGCAAATTTAATTAGAGTAATTAGTCTGCTTTGAGCTTACTAAATATATGATTGTTGTAAAATACCCCGTTTTTATAAATGGCCTGTTTAAGCACAGCCTCTTGCTCAAAGCCGCTCTTAGTAAGTGCTTTCATAGAGCCGGTATTACCAGCAAACACGGCACCAAAAATTCTGTTTAAGTGTGAGCTTGCAAACGCTTCATTGCATATAAGTTCAATAGCGAGAGTAATAATACCTTGCCCCCAATAGGCTTTATTAAGCCAATAACCAATTTCGCCATTGTGGCTGTATTCAAATTCGCCGGGAGTTATACCAATACAGCCCGCAAATTGCCCATTTACAACAATGGCCTTAATAATGCCGTTTTTTGAGCCTTGGCTTATCCACCACTCAGCATCGGCTTGCGTATACGGAAACGGAATTTTTGACGATAAATAACGCGTTACTTGTTCATCATTTAAGGTGTTAATAATAAAAGGCGCGTCTTGGGCTTTAAATTCTCTGAGGGTGATCATATTTTTTCATAAATTTTTAGTATGCACACTAACTTAACAATCATTTAAGAGTTAAACAATCAGAACCTAAATTAAACGCTTTACGGCTATTACTTTGTTTTAAAGTCCTCTAATATAAGCAAAATATTACACCTATTTTAGATGCCACTATGCACCCTCACATTAAAGCGCTTTATAACAGCGCCCTAAAACCAAGCCGTTTAATTATTGGTTTAATGAGCGGCACCTCGTTGGACGGGCTTGATGTTGCACTGTGTAAAGTAACGGGCGCAGGCTTAAATACACACATTGAGGTTTTAAATTTTACCACCGTTGACTACAACGACGATTATAAAACTAAAATAAAGCAGGTATTTGCCAAAAGAGAGTGTGATTTAGAGCTTGTAACTTTACTGCACCCGTGGGTAGGTAAACTCCATGGCAATATGGTTAATCAGTGCTTAGCTAAGTGGAATATAAACCCAGCAAGTATTGATGTAATAGCAAGCCACGGGCAAACCATTTACCACTGCCCGCAGTCGCAGCATAACCACAAAAGCTTTACTAATGGCACCTTACAAATTGGCGATAGCGACCAAATAGCCGTTACTACCGGCATTACAACCATTGGTGACTTTAGGCAAAAACATATAGCCGCAGGAGGCGAGGGCGCACCACTTGCTGTGTATGGCGATTATTTGTATTTTTCGAGCGCTGCTGAGAGTCGGATTTTGCTAAATATGGGCGGCATTGCTAACTTAACGTTTTTACCCAAAAATGGTGATGCAAACGGTGTGTTTAGCTCCGACATTGGCCCCGGTAATACCATTATGGATGCCTACGTACAGCAACATTTTAAAGATATGCATTATGACGATGGCGCAAAAATAGCAAAAGCAGGCAAAGTAAATACATCATTATTAAATGCATTATGTAATAACGCATTTCTTAAACTCCCAATGCCTAAAACCACAGGGCCTGAGGTATTTAACTTAGCGTATTTAAACGCCGCACAGCAGCTTACAAATACACAGCACTTAAGCCATGAAGATGTAATGGCCACTTTAAATACCTTTACTGCAACCGCTATAGCAAATGCATTAAACGAGTGTGCAGAGCGCGAACAAAATTGTGTGGTGTATGCAAGTGGTGGGGGTATTCATAACCCATTACTAATGGCGCAACTTACAACGCTTTGCCCACATATTAAAGCTTTTAAAAATACCGACGGTTTAGGTATAAACCCCGACGCAAAAGAGGCCGTGTTATTTGCTATTTTAGCAAACGAATGCCTAGCCGGAGAGCAGCAACACCTAAGTAACACCGCACAAGGTATTGCGGGAGTTACTATGGGTAAAGTAAGTTTTGCAGACTAATAACTTATAAGTCGCGTAATTTAAGTGCAGTCAGCACTAAAACAGCGATAAAAACGTAGAACCCATACTTGCAAAGTAGCTACGAACGCCCTGTGACTTGGTATGTTCAGTTTTTATTTGCTCAGGAATATAGCCTTGCTCAAACGCTTTAATGTACACATCGAGTTGCTGGCTTTCTTTTAAGGTCGTGTTTTTTCCATGCAGCATCATTTGCACTACAAAACACTGGCTTTGTGTAATGTTACTTAAAGTAAGATTTACAGTACCAGATTCAAGGTCTGCATTGCTCAGCGTTTTTTCAGTAAAATACTGCGCCCCACGCGCACTGGGCTGCGTTGCACTTAGTGAAATAACATCGCTCTCATTTGCGCCATCAGGCAACACACACTGCAGCGTAATGTTATGCGCAGCATTGGCTTTTAGCGATAGCTTTTCATATTCCATAGCGTGGCTCATCGCCGCAGACATGGAATCATCAAATGATTGCAGTGCAAATGTTAGTTGCACTAAGGGTGTACTCATCTTACTTAATCTTCTTGAGTCTATTCATTTATCGGATAGAGATTATCGCGGATCAAAGTTACAGATTTATGACTAATTGCATTAATTAGTACAATTATTGAGTAGTTTGATCAAAGAGGATCTTTTTGTTCTTGCTCATCCAACTTTGGAATGTTTTATCACACATCTGGAATGAAGAACCATATGTGGCAGGGGCTGTAGGGACGGAGATCCTATTCCTTATTTGGGTTTTTCTCATGGTGTTCTTTTCATTGGGAGCAGAATTTTGTTGTTAGGCTTAAACTAATTAAAACATCAAAAATACTTTCCCCTTTTTTACATGTTTAAATAAGTTACATTGTGCATAATGTTTATACTTGGCAATAGCTTGCACTATTTGCTATTAATATAAGTTCCTTAATTAAGAATATTTTCGCGCTAAAATAGCGAAAGTGTCCTCTGATAAAGTTGTTAGCATTACAAGGAAGTTTATGTCTATTTGCCCTAATTGTACTAAAAACATCAAACCTTTCAGTTTGTCTTTTTCCGTATTTCCATTTTATTTTAAGTGTGCTGACTGTAATGTAAGATTGAAGTTGGTCAGTTCAAAATTATTTTGGGCTACATTTTTGCTTTATTCAATGATAATAATTGCATCAATAAATTATATCCCTTTACTCCGCGAGTATAATTTAGGAGTTATTATTGCCGTTTCAGGATGGTTTTTTGTTTATTATAAGATCTCACTTTATATACTCAGAAATGAAAATATTGATTTTTATCAGTAGCATAATGCTAACAGGACGTTCAAACGGACACATACAGCTGGCTGTGCTCGTTCCTCACAAATTATAGCCAGCGTTATTTAGCCACTTCTTAAAGTGGTGTTATAGCTCAAGGTAGGGTATGCGTAAACTCCTAATTTTTTTATTATTTTCTGTACCAAGTTATGCAACTAGTGTTTTCTATGAATTTATTGAATTGAAAAGTAGTGATTTCAAAAACTAAATATTTTTGCTTCGAACGGGAGTCGTTCAACGGAAATCCATGAATTTTTTGTGCATGCACCAAATTCATTGAACGGAAACAAGCTGCAATCGGTTTCTTTAGAGTTATGGCAGGATCAACAAATGCTTTTTGCATCTTCGTCTGAGTTTTCTATTTACAACGAGGGAAGTCGCTCTGCTTTTCCTGTATCTTTAAAGGTAGATACAGGGATAAGAGTTAAAGCAACGTTATGCTATGCCCATAAATGTTTAGACATAAATTCTATTAGTACTTTACCAATTAAAGATGCCGAGTAAATTGAGTTATGACAAGCGCCTAAACTCTGACAATGTTATGTTGTCATGGTTTGGCAAATAGCGCAAAAACCATGCCAAGACATTGCTTGTCATGCGGGCGTTATCAATGTCCGCTGCTGGCACATTAGCGAAGTTTGTAAGAGTACACCGATCAAATTAATTATATCTCTAAATGTTTTAATGTACTTGAGTGTTTAGCAAAGTACAGGAAGTCCAGTTAGATAAAAATAGTTGTTGAAAATATAAAAGGAATTAAAAATGAAAAACGTAAATCCATGGCTTATATCTGCTCTTATTTTAGCTTTATTAACTAGTGTTTTTAGGATCTGGTTTGGTAACACTATGATCGGCTTTTTTATTGCACTAATACTTTCTTTAGCATGTATACCTTTAATAAAAGCAGTGCAGGGGAAAGGCAATATAAAAGGTGACTAAATCGATTTTCTTATTTCATAGTTAAACTTTCTAAAAGCCGAACTAAGGCATTTAAGTTATTAGCATGATCTTCTTAATACCACGCTTTTGTGGGATGATTATCAGTCTGATAGGTTACCTTCATAGAGTTTGTATTGTTTATAAAAGCTCTATATGAATAGCCCCTGTGCTAAACGCAAAAAAACAGATACCTAATTAGCATCTGCTTTTTAATTTTTAACGAAGAATATTTAGTTAAGCTTGAAATAAAGGGGTCACCCATTAGAAAGTTCCGGTCAAGTAGGCAGCTGTGTTTCCTTGATCTTTTTATTCAAAAACCAAGTGTTCTTATCATTTAAACTCATTTTAAATATGGCTACGCACCCAGTAATGACGTCGATTGGTGTGAATATGCACCAGTCACCCATATGAATTTAGGCAGTTTAATTAAGCATTATTGATGATTAATTAAGGCCCTTGGCTTTCGCCTCAGTCATCGTTTAGTACCAATGTCAGTCCAGTTTCTAGCTGGTGTACTTTTGTTTGAACAGGGGTAAAACCATTTTTTAGCAGATGCTCCTTTAACTGTTCAAACTGGTCCCAGTTTTGGACTTGTATACCAAAATCAATATCTCTTGTACCTCGCTCAATTGCAGCACCGTAGCCATGGTGGAGTATAATGTCTCTGGCGGTAGCACCTATGACTAGGTAAGGGATCCCTAATGCTTCAGTATGGGCGTTTATTTTTTGATAAAGGTCAACTAACCCTCGTGGTAATTTACCAACGACATTAAGCGATGTGCTTTTCATAAAACCTCGTTGCAGCATCTATGTTTCTTGTGTCTCTACTAGCTAATAAATTAGCATAAATTAAATACGGGTGTGCTAAATGAGTCTTTGACCCAACAAGTTTTTCTATAGCTAAAAATGGCTCCACTAAAACTACTTTTGTTACTGCATCGTTTATATTATCTTCTGCTTTTACTTTTCGTAATCGTGCAGTTTTTAAAATGACTTTTTTATGTTCAGGGCTTACGTAAATTAGATAATTTTTTGTATTTAAATAATCATCATATTGTTGAACAGCATATTCGCCTCCCCATATGGCATTTACATTATTTAGTTCAAGTTTTTGTAGTAGCTCCGTGTTATCAGTAGTGAAGACTTCTTGTTTTAATTTAGCTTCAACAGTTACAGGATAAGCGTCTAACCACTTCTCTAGTAAAGCTTTTGAATTGTTGATTGTTTTAGTGTGTTGGTCTTTTTGAACTATAAACTCTTGATATATTAAATCGTCAATTACTTGTTTAACCGTTCCCAGTGCAACCTCGGCCATCTTTGCAATTGTGCGCATGGGTTTATTTACCAGCTCCGGTTGCACTAAAAACATAAATACTACTTTCATACCCTTGGGTTGAAATGCCTTACCTAATTGTTTGGCTAAGGCTATTTCATTGTGGGCTTTTTCGGGCTTATTTCCCTGAATATCAATATAAATTGGGGAGCAATTAATATACGTGTTACCAACTCGGTCTATAAAGGATGTATTTTGCTCCTTTAATAGAGCTGCTTGATTAGGGTTGATGTACTCAGTAATTAATAGGGCATTGGTTATCTGATTTTTTATTTTTAATTCAGTAATATACTTTTGTAAGGTGGTTGTATTTAGGTGCTTTTTGCATTTAATAATTAAATTGCTTTTAACATTAGGCAAAGCGAGTTCGCCTTCAGTACACTCTTTTTTAAAAGCTTTATACTCTGCGCCTAAACTCGTCTGCAAGTTTAATTTCTCAATAGCTGCCTGTATTATCCCGTGGTCCATCATTTGTTCACTAAATTTAACTGTTCATTGTTTATGAACATAAATATAAATTGAACGCCAGTCAAGTTTTGTTCACTAATTACAGTTGTTCATTTTTATTGAACGGTCATCATTAATGAACGAGGGGAGTGGCAAGCTCACAAGCTTAAATTGCCTTACTGTAATTAGTGGGATAAGTACCAGCCTGATAAGTTACCTTTAGAGAGTTTATAACAGCTCTATTAAAATAGCCCTGTGTTAAACGTAACGTTTAGCACAGGGCTTTATAGTTTTAGATTAACTGGCTTAACACGCAAGCGCATTAAAACGAATATTGCAGCCTTAATGAGATTGCATTGCCCGATGTGATAGTACCGCCCGCCTCAAAGTAGTCGGCTTTAATGTAGTCGGCCATAAACTTTATGTTTTTGTTTACGGTGTAGTTAACGCCAAGGGCGTAGGTTTTTGCGTCTTGGTTTTCTTGCTTAAGCTTAAGTAGGCTATAACGGCCAGTGAGCTCCCAGCCTGGCTCTGAGCTTGCGCCTAGTTTTGCGTTTTTATACTTGCGGTATCCGCCCGATAGCTGATAACCAAATTGCAAATAGCCGCCTTCGTAATCATTGGTTGTATTTTCAATACTGGTTACTTGTGCTTGTTGCCACTCGGCCATCATGGTCAATCTGTCTTTAAGCCATAACAGCTCTATACCTTGCTGCGAGAGGTTATCGGCATTAATTTTATCGCCTTCTATTAATGAGTCGGCGGTATAAACCTCAAGTGGCTCATTTACTCTAAATTCGTTACCGTCGTACTGCCTCTCACTAAATGCGACGCCTAAGTGTAATAGGTTGGTATCTTGCTGCCATGGCACCCAGGCTACCCGCCCTGTAATAGCAGATGTTGCTTCGTCTTCGTCGGGCTGATAATAACCAAGTTGCCAATTTACTGAGGCTATGTCTCCCGATAGGCTAATACCTAAACTTCGCCCTGGCGAAAATGCTTCGCTTATCATGCTGCGTTCAAGCATTAATAAATTACGAGAGCTAGTTATTTTTTCTAGGCCAAAACCTTCTTTTTGTTGGCCTATGGTTAAATCAGCATATTTCCAGCCTGAGTATTCTAGGTAGGCGTCTTTTATTTCGGTTTCGCCATGGGCAAAGCCAAGCTGAAATTTACTTTTCCAGTCTTTGCTTATGTCTGATTTAAAACTTAGGCGAGCGCGGCGTATTTCTGAGGTACTTTCTGAGCTGTTGCTGTCGTATTGATCCTCTAATAATGAGGTATCAAACTTGTTGTAGTCGAGCATGATATAGCCGCTTAGGTCTATATCATCGTTAATTTTGGCAAAGCTTGCGTTACTAACAAAACAACAAAGTGTTGAAAGCGCCACTGTAGAAATAGTTAGTTTAGAGGTCATATTAGGCTACCTTTGTTTGTTTTTCGGCTAAGTAGCTCACTTTTAGTTGGGCTACATCTTTTAAAAAGTCGATGTGCTCTATGTCTACAGCAACTACGTTTAGGCCTGTGCGCAGTTTTAAATCGTTGATGAGTGTGGCTTGGTTTTGCGGAGTTATGTTTTCTATGCGCTCGTAGCAAACGCTTTGTACTTCGTAGCGTTTTACAAATACGCTTGAGTCAATTAAAAAGGCAATTAAGCAAATAATGCCGTTAAGAATGCTTAGCTCAATTAAGCTCATTTGCCCTACAGAGGTAAGTAAAGCAATAGCAGTAACAAGGAATAAGTAAGTCATTTCTTTAATCGAAATAGACTCAGTGCGGTACCTTAGCATGGTAAATACCGCAAATAGACCAAATGCAAATTCCATTGACATATCAACGCCATGCAGCAAAAAGGTAATAATAAAAACGCCTACGCCAAATAAAATAAACGAGCCTGCCACCACTGCATTTTTACTTATGCGAAAGTAACAGCCATAGCAAAGTACAGCCAGCGATAGGATGTTTACTAAAAAACGGGAAAGAAAAATAAGATCTAATTTTGTCATTTTAATTATTCTCTAAAGGTAAAAGCGGGTTAGTGCGGTTAAGGTGTTTTAAACGGGCTAAAACGGGTTTAAAGCGGTTTACTTTTAAGCGCTCGGGGTAGAGCAAAGCACAGCCAATGCAGTATTTACTAAACGAGGCCGGGAATATGTGGTGTTTGCTCATAAGCTTATAAAATGGCGAGTGTTTTGTTTTTTTGCGTTGCTTAAGTTCGGCAATAAAAAAGCCCGGTAGGGTTATTTTGTTATCGCCTTTTGGGGTGTTGTACCACAGGTTAAAATCAAGCGTTAAGCGTTCGGCTTTTTCTTCGTTGGCTAAGGCTATTCGGTTATAGCCGCTTTGTTGGGTTACGTTTAAATGTGCAAAGCTGTTTTTCATTTGTTCTTTCATAAACGCAGTACAATGAGCTTGCTCGTTGTTTTTTTCGAGCTTGATACGTGTTTTAACCGTACGGCTTTGATTGTTTTTTAGTTTTACTTCTAGGTATTCGGTGGCGGTATCAACGTAGCGTCTTTGGCGCACTTTGTATCGATTAAGCTTACCGTTATGGTGGGCTTTGTATAAATCAAGCTCGGGCGTATCAAAGTACTGATTATAGTAAGAAAATAAACGCTTACCTCGTATATCAAGCACACGGTACTGGCCTTGTAAGTGAGTTAGTAGCTCAGGTAAAAAAGACAGTGGCAGCATAAACTTGCTATCTACACGGTTCATTAAGTTGGCGTTATTAAGGTCTTTTAATCCGTAGCCTTCAAACGGGGTGAGTAGCTCGTTAATTAATGTTGATAATGAGCCTTCAGCGGTTGGCTTTTCAGGTTGGGCCTGCTTATTTTTAGTGTTTATTGCAGCAAGTGCTACTGGTGCAATTGAAGCGTCCTTTTCAAAAAGTTCATCCTTTAAACGTGCTTGAATTGTCATAATTTTCTCAGATTATTAAATTGCAAAGTTACAGAGTGCAGTGCCAGCGTGCTGGCACTGCATAAAGGATGGGTTGTTTATCTAGAGCAAAAGCCGCTGCCGTCGCCGGCTGAGGGCAATGTGCCATCAAGCTGCGCGGCCATATTTGCTACGCGGTACTGCATAAACGACGTTAAACCGTAAAACTGCCCCGTAGTAGAGGTTAGGTTTTGCTCAAAATAATCTGAGCCGTAAAAACTAGTGGGGTCGTTTTGTACGTGCTCACGGATTAAGTCGGCTATTTCATTTACGCGGGCGCTAAATGTGTCGCTTGAAAGTGAACCATTAATAAGTTGCGTTAAGTAACTGTGGTACACATCAAGGTTGCTTTGCTCGGCAAATACATTAGCAATTAACGGGCGCTCGCTTAATGCGCCGCTTACTGGCTCATCAATGTAGAGCTCTCTTACATCTACGCCATTACAATTCATGTTAAAGGTGCCAAATGACTCGTTAAAATCCCATGGCAAAATGCTAAATACGCCATCGTCATCGTAAATATAATAGTTATGAGCAAGCGTACCGTGGTAGCTATCTAAATTAGAAAGCGAAGTGCTAACCGACATATAACGTAAAAGTGTATCTACCTCTATGGCGCTTGTTTCGCCGTCATCGAGCGATTCTACAAAGTTAATAAATGCGCCGTTATCGGTGGTGTCTTCGTTAGTTTGTAAGTTTATGTCGGTGTAGCTTTGTATGTCGTCACCTAGCCATAATAAATCGCTGCCTGTGCCATCAGGCTTGTATAAATCGCCGTTACTGTTGGCAAAGTGTTTTTCTACAAACTCACCATCTATGGCTTCTACCATTAAGTACAAACCAAATAGTTCGCCGTTTACATAAAAGTTAACGTAAGCATGCTCAGGCGTTGGTACGCCCATTTCGTCCATTAGGTCGTAGGCAATTACTTCACGCATGTACGACGGGTCGTTAAACGAGTTTTGCAGTGTGAATTTTTTTAGCCCAAAAAACTTTTGGCCCGACACGTATTCGTTAATGTCGACCTTAAAGCTGTATCGGTCACTGCTAGAGTTGGCAACACTGCTTAAGCTTGAGCCGCCTTTAGTGCGAATAGCCACACTATCGAGTGTTACACCGTTAAAAGTAATAGCAGTTTCGTGATATTCCTCATCAAGTGGGTTATCTAGAATGTCTTGCCAGTTTTCGTCGGTAATTGTAATAGAAAGCGTATTAACAGCTGTGGGTGTAAATGCGGTTGCAACGGTATTCTCACTACCTGGAGTAGGGGTTAAAAACGCATGAGTAAAGTCGGTGCTGTTGCTTAGGCCGTAACTAAAGCCTGTGGCTACATCGCTTTCGTCCCAATCAATGTAGTCAATTACTTCATCGTTGAGTATTAAGCTTAACTCGTCTTCTTTACCTAGTTTAAAGGGTACGTAGTAAGTGCCTGGATCTTCATCGGTGGCATAAATAGTAATGTATTGGCCTGCGTATAAATCTATGTCGGGCAGGGTTACTGGGTCTATGTCGTCGCTTTCATCAATAACTTGGTAGTTGGCTAAGTTAATAGTATTTTCGCTGTTATTGTATAGCTCAAACCAGTCGTTACCATCGTCTGCGGCGCTTGCCACCACTTCGTTAATAACGAGTGGTCCGTGAGTTGCTTTGCTGTTTTGGCTAAGCTCTGTTGGAGTTAATACCGCTGTTGCATCGCTGCCATCTGGGTAGCGGCCATAGCTGTAACCACTCAAGGCTTGGCCTTTTTTCCACGATAACTGCTCTATAATTACATTGTTACTGTAAAGGCTTACGGTATCGCTTGAGCCTAATTTAAACGCTACGCTTGGGAGGTCGCCTAAATCATCGGTGCTGGCGTAAATGCGATAAAACTCACCGGGCGCTAAAGTAATGTCGGGTAGGGCAAATTGCTCGTTATTGTCATCACTTAGTGTGTAGTCAGCTAAATAAACATCGCTACTGCTTGTTACATAAAGCTCTATCCAGTCCTCGGAGCCGCTGCTGTCTTTTGCTACTACTTCGTTTATACGCAGTGGGGCATCTTCAGCAATTAGCGTGGTAACAAGTGTTGAGGTGTCGGCTGTTTGGTTAGCTGCGCCCTGTGTTGGTGTTAATGTTTGCGCGGTGCCGGTGCCGTCGGTGTATAAACCGTAGCTAAAACCTTCAGCGGCTTCGCCTTCTTCCCAATCAAGTACAGACACCGCAGTGCCATTTTCATAAAGCGTAACAGCGTCGTCGCTACCTAGTTTAAAGGTAACGTAATAACCGTTATCGGGCGGTGTTTCGGTTTCATCAATAGCTTGAATAACAATAAACTCTCCTTGCGAAAGCGCTACTGCGGGTAATGCTTGAGGCTCTCTGTCGGCGTTATCATCAACAAGTGAAAATACCGACAAATCGGCTATATCTTCAGTGGCATATAGCTCAATCCAATCGTAGGAGGTATCACTTGGGCTTGCGACAATTTCGTTTATAACTAAGCCAGTTGACGTGATTGTTGATGATGAATCAGTACTTTGCTCTGTGCTAGTGTCGGTAGTTTGCTCAGCACCGCCGCAGCCATACAATAATGTAGTAGAGGCAATAACTGAATAAAATATAAAAGGTTTTATATTCATGTAGGCACGCTTATTATTTTATTAAAGTGGATAAACTATAAGAATAAAAGGTGCAAACAATGTGTAAACATTCAGTAAATTACGTTTTTGTGATGGTTTTATGACAGGCTTTTAAGGACGCGTTAACTGCAAACCTAGCAATAGTAGAGTGCGTATATTTAAACGTAAAAAAGCAGATACCTAATTAGCATCTGCTTTTTAATTTTTAACGAAGAATATTTAATTAAGCTTGAGGTTTAATTAAGTACTTTTCGCCGGTAGCTTGTTTAGAATAAGCCGCGATTGACTGTAAATGTAATACCTCAGCTAATGACACTTCGTGCGTGTAGTTGCTTGCAAATGTAGTGGTGATTTCATCAGCAACGCGTTTGCGCATTTTCATTACTGTATCTGTGCCTAATTTACCTAAAGCATTAAATAACAAGAACCCGTTTACAGCCCAAGCAAAGCCAAAGTTACGGTTTAATGTAATAGGGCCGCGGTCTAGTGCGCCGTAAATGTACACTTGTTTAAATGTATCAGAGCCATAAATTGTGTGCTCTTTCATATCGCGCGCAGCTGCAACTTCCATACAGTTAAGAATGTCACTTGTTAGTTGGCCGCCACCAATAGGGTCGAACGCTATAGTTGCACCGGTTTCGATTATTGCAGCTGTTAGGTCAGCAAGAAAAGTGTCGCTGCTTGAGTTAACAATATATTTTGCACCCATATCGCGCAGTAATTTTTCTTGTTCTGGTTTGCGAACAATATTAATTAAATCAACGCCATCGGCAATACAAATACGGTTTAGCATTTGGCCAAGGTTAGAAGCCGCTGCGGCGTGAATAATAGCTTTATGGCCTTCAGCGCGCATGGTTTCTACCATTGCTAGTGCGGTAAGTGGGTTAACAAAAGATGATGCACCTTCTTTAGCAGTAGTCCCTTCTTTTAGCTCTAGGCAACTTTGTACATTGGCACATATAAATTGACGATACGTACCGCCGCCAATTACTGCAACGGTTTTACCCATTAATGCTTGTGCGGCTGGTGATGAGCCCGCGGCTACTACGGTGCCTGCGCCTTCATTACCTACAGGGGTTGCTTTTCCTACACGGGTTTTAAGTGATGGCATAAATTGAGCTGGAACATCGGCAGTAATTACTGGGTCTTCATTAGTCCCCGATTGCTTTGCAGTAGACATGTCAGCTGCGCTGAATAAAACGCCTAAGTCTGATGGGTTTAATGGTGCAGCTTCAATACGAATAACCACTTCATCGGCATTCGGCTTTGGCATCTCGATGTTTTTTAAGGCAAGTGTAAGTTTATTGTCTTCGCTGATAGTTGAAGTAAGTTGGATATTTTTATCTGTCATAGGTGTCTCCTGCAAAGAATTAAATTTGTTAAGCCAATAGCATTATTGTATTGGCGATCTGTCTTAGTAATTAAAAATTAGAATAGATACTTTTATAGCTACGCGTTATTTGGCGTTTGCTGCTTGAATTTGCGCTTTCACTTTTTGCATAAATTCAGCCATATTTGATTGCCGATCGGCCTCTATGCTTTGGGCAATGGCTAATTGGCTCATTGATTCGTTCCACTCTTTCATGCCGGGTACTTGTGCTAGTACATCCCAATCAAGCTGGCTTGAGCCAAATGCGCTAACTATGGTGTTTACGTAATAAACGTAAATGTCTGCCATTGTGAATTGCTCGCCTGCAATCCAAGGTGAAAACTTACACACGCTACTCAAAGCAGTTACACCACGCGTTAATACTTGGCGTACTTCGGCTTTAGTTGTGTCGGGTACTTCAGCGCCTGAAAATACATAAGGGATAAACCGTCTGCTTGGCAGTTCAAAATAAAGCTCTGCCATTTTCATAATTTGACGTACAACTGCGCGCTCACCTGCATCTGTAGGATATAGCGGGGTTTGTGGGTACGACTCTTCAATAAAGTCGCAAATAACACTCGACTCAGAAATATTAAGGCCATTAGCTGTTGTGATTGCAGGCACTTTGCCTGCAGGGCTGATTGCTAGTAACTCTTCACTACCGCCGTAAACAAGGTGTTCTTTAAATGGCAGTTGTTTGTGTAAAAGTACATGTTTAACTAGGTTGTAATAGTTACTAGCAGCAAAACCGTGCAAAGTAATCATAAGTCAGCTTTCCATTATTAACGTGAAGATACTAATTGCCAAAAAATGCAATTTAAGTCCCTGTCTTTAGGTTGAGTACATTATTACTTGTTTTAATTTGCTTATATATAGGGGAAAATGCGAATCACTTTTGTCTTTAAGACAATAAAGCATTTTATTTAATGGAGAGGCAACTTGGATCAACTAAAAGCCATACGGTATTTTATCAAAGTGGTTGAAACGGGCAGTTTTACCAAAGCCGCCAAAGCTTTTGGTGTGCCGCCTTCGTCGTTGTCGAGGCGAGTTGCTGATTTAGAAAAAAGCCTAGGTGCGACGCTTTTAAAGCGCTCGACCCGCATAGTTAAATTGACCGAAGTTGGGCAAATTTACTATAACGATGTTCAGCAAATATTAAATCAGCTAGAGCAAAGCCACGAAACTGTACGCAGTTATCAAACAACACCAATGGGGCGATTATGTATAAGCTCAATGGTGAGTTTTGGTGACAAAATATTACTGCCTCTGCTTGATGAATTTAGCGCGCTATATCCCGAAATTATATTAGATGTTAGCTTAAGTGATGAGCTATCGACACTTGGGCGTGACGATGTTGATATTGCTATTCGCGGTGGCTATGCGCCAAATGAGCGCGTGCTAGCAATAAAACTAATGGATAACGGCTTTATTCCTGTTGCGTCACCCTGCTATTTACAAAAATACGGTGTGCCCACTAATGTTATGGAATTAAAGGGCCACAGTGGCCTTTATTTTAAAACGCCAGCGGGGCCAACGCCTTGGTTATGTAAAGTGGATGAGCAATGGCACGACGTTTCTGGGCCTGCGGTCGCTATTTCAAATAACGGATCGTGGCTGGCTAAAAAAGCGTGTAATGGCGAGGGCATTTTAATGTCAACTCGGTGGGCGCTCGACTCATACCTTGAGTCTGGCCAGTTGCAAGAGCTTAAATTTGAGCATGAATTAGCGATAAGTCAAAATGCGACTATGGCGGTTTATTTGTTGTATCAAAAGCAGCGTTATTTAGTACCAAAAGTAAAAGCGGCGGTCGACTTTTTAGTACAAAGAATAAAAGAAACAAATGAAGAGTAATGAGCGCTCAGAATAGCGCTTAAGAGTCAGGTGGGTAGTAGATAAATAGAGTGGTGAATTGGTGAATTGTCGGATGGCGCTGCGCTTATCCGACCTACGCTTATTCGATTTAGATTTATGCTTATTTAATTTATTAATGGATTGTTTGTATAAATAATAGGTAAAAAATACCTACTTAAGCTAAAGCTTTTAATGCTGCGTCCGATAAATTACTTAATAGGGTTTAGCGATTAAGGATAATCATGGTCAACAGTACTCTTGGCAGCCAGGCTAATTTAAGCACTTTGCTGGCTCAATCAGTTAATAACGCTACCCAAAGCTCTGTGAGTCCTTCGCTACACACCAGCAGCGACCTTCAAGCTATTAATGATTTACAAACTAACGAGTCAAAAATAACCGATGGGTTATTAAGCCAGTTAAATAATGAAACTCTTGATGAAGCACTAGCCAGTAATCAAAATGTAGAGGACGTTTTAAAGCAGCAACTTACCTCGTTGTTTACTATTTCAAGCACGCCCAGCATGCTTAACTATAAACTCTCCGATGAAGAACTCGCCCTGCGCACCGTAATAAGCTCTCAGCATGAGGGGTTATTAAAAAACGAAAATAGCACCCAATTAATTGAGCGATTAAGTACGTCGGTTAAAAATATTCAGGGTGCTTATGCTAATACTAGCGAGATTTTATCGAGTTTAGGTCAGCTTGGGCATGAACAAAAAACGTTTTTAGCCTCAAGCCAGCAACGTGTAGAGCGCTCGCTTAATCCATACATGGAAAGCCTTAATCGCGCAAAATACGAGGATGACGATAACTACCTGTTTGAGCTCTCGGTAAAAACTAAAGAAGGTGATGTTATAAACATTACCTTTAACTCATCGCAAGGTTATGACGAAAAAACAGGTGAAGCGATAGATGGCTTTGGCATAAGTTACGAAGTTAATGGTAATTTATCTGAGGCTGAACATGGTGCTTTAACGCAGGTTATGGCGGGTGTTGGCGAAATGGCCGATGAGTTTTTTAAAGTGAGTGAAAATTCATTCAACCCTCTTATAGTGCCAAACCAAACAGGCATGAGTTTAGATTTTTTAGCGGACTTTAATAGTGAACAGTTAGCCGGTTTTAATGTGTCGTTTTCGACAACGCAAAATGATGCGCTTGATACTGCCCAGAACACGCTTGATTTAAGTTACTCCATTGATGAAGCATCAAACCAGCAAGCACTTGTGTTTAAAGCCGCAGGTGAGCAAAACGACATTGATTTTGCACTCGATATGTCAACCATTGGCGCTAAAGACACGCAGCAAATGCAGCAGTATTTAGCGTCGCTCGATCAAAGCCTAGAAGATAGCCGAGTAAACAGTACTGAAGATGATAAAGAGTCGGCATTTGGGCGCAAAGGCGATGAGGCAATGCAGCAAGGTTTTGCATTGTTTAAAGGCGCTTTTGCGAGTATGTCAGCGGCGGCTGAGCGTTATAGCAATTTGGAGTCACTTGCAGATCAGCACTTTAATGACGGGCGCGCCATGGTTGCCGATTTGGTTGATAACATGATTACAAACGATGCCCGTTACCAAGGGCTTGGTAATAAGGCGCCAAATACATTAGGAGCGGGTATTTCTAAGCTCGCTGACTTTGATGCTACATTTTCTTATGCGCTTGATAACGGCGATTATCAGCCTAAAAGTACAATTGAGCTAAGCCAAGCGACTGAACAAAGCCAATTAGGGGAGCTTAGCGGTGTAACGCAAAGTAAAAATGTAAGTAGCCACTTTGATTATCAATACAGTCGCCCTGATTACTACGACAAAGAAGAGAGTTATAACGTAAACACCGCCGTTAAAAATAAAGAGCTTGTGGGGCTTGAGCAGTCTCACGAGGTTGATGTTGATACAAAAATGTTTGAGTTTAATCCGCAAACCAATCAATACGAGCTGCAAATGGCGATGCAAGAACAAACCGTTAGTAAAAGCAACATTCGCTTAATTGACGATATTTGGCTTGAAGAAAACGAAAACAGCTACAACATGAATAAAAAAGAGCGTGTTGAGAGTGACGAAAAACAAGACGAGTTTAAAAAAACAAGCAGCCATTCACATAATAAACTAGTTACCCTAATTGGTGATTTAGATAAGCTAGCTGAGAATAAAGACGTAAGGCGAGAATATTTAACTAACTTATCGCAAGTTAACTTTTTTATGGATAAAAAGTAACGCCTGAGAGCTGTTCACTCCACGCTCAATATTGGGTATAGTCGTTTAATACCTAATTTAATACTTAATTAAATACCCAATTAAAGAGTACCTCATGTTTAAACAATTAATTTTATTGTGTGCTTTAAGTATGCCGCTTGTAAGCTGCGCTGCTACAGCACCATTTTCGGGCGAGATAAGTACGCAAGCACTGTTAAGCGACTACGACAAATTTAACGAACAATACAAAGCGTTTACGCCAACACTACAAGACATTGCGTTAATGCAAAAGCTAGAAGGCAAAGAGCTTATTGTATTATTTGGTACGTGGTGCCACGACAGCGAACGCGAAGTGCCAAAGCTTATTAAGTTGCTAGATGAATCTAAAGTTACACTTGCCAGTATTGATTACGTGGCCGTAGGTTACAACAAGCAAGACGATGCAGGCATTGCTCAGGCTAACGATTTACAATACACACCTACGTTTATTGTTAAACAAAATGGCAAAGAGTTAGTGCGCGTAATTGAAAAGCCAACGGGTACGTTAGCGCAAGATTTAACTCAGGACTTATAAATAGAGCTATTTATATTAGAGCTTGTCGGTTTAGCTAATCTGTTTATAAGTTAGATGGTGAGCTGCAATAAATAGTTTATTAATACATTAATGTGTGGGTGGTGCACTTCCAATTAGAATCTAGGAGATTTTTTGTCTGTTCAATTAGAGTGGCTGTCCTGTTTAAATAATTTGAGCCCGCATATAAGCTAGCATCTAAATTTATTTTAACTTTTTCTTTTTGACATTTACGGGGAGTCCATATAAGACCCTAGATAGAGGCTGAACAATATTAGGATGATCTCCAGTTAAACCTGCTTAGTGGCGGTCTAGTTTTGTTAGTTCAATAAGCGATTATGCAACATAAACTGCGTGTTGTGTAAATACTAAAGTGTTAACTGTCCAAGGAGGCTACATGATCGAAGCAACTTGCCATTGTGGAAATATAGCAATAACCACAAAAAAATTACCGAAATCAGTAACCAGTTGTAATTGTTCCATATGTTATCGTATTGCAGCTTTGTGGGTATATTACACAGCGAATCAAGTAGTAATAAAACAAGAATCAAATAATGCTGTATATCTATGGGGTAATAAACTACGTTCGTATCACTCGTGCTCGTTTTGTGGTTGCACCACTCATTACACTCAAAAACGAGATAATGGTACAAATAGAGTTGCAATAAATGCCAGAATGGTAAACTCAGATATTATTAAAGCAGTAAATATCAGATATTTTGATGGTGCGAATACATTTAAATATATCGAGCAATAAAGCACTCAACAAGAGGCTAAGCTTACCAATTATCGCATATACGCGACTTACAAATCGCGTATACACTTATTGATATAAACATTATTCACTAAACAGGCTTTTTTCGAATGCTTGTGCGGCATGTGAAGACGGTCTGTCTTTATAATGCAGTTGGTATAGCGGCCGAGAGAGTTGCTCGTTATTTTTTTGGCCCAGGCGCGTTAATTTACCTAACTGCACTAAATCCTCAGTGACCACATTAGGCAATAAAGCCACGCCCATACCTTGAGCGACGGCCCTTGCTATGGCTTCGTTGCTGCCTAATTGCATACTTTGCTCTGCTTGTACGCCATGCTCTGCTAATAACTTAACCGACATTTCTAAAGTCCCAGAGCCCGGTTCGCGCAGTAGCCAAAATTGATTGTTTAACCATGCTTTTAAGTTTGTAGCGGGTTTTAAATTACTTGGTATAACCACACTCATTAAATCGTGCTTCCAGTGTTTGCTTATTATATGTGGCTCGGTTGGTGTGCCTTCAACCAGTGCTAAATCTATAGTGCATTCAAGTAGTGCGTGCTCAATTTGCGCGGTATTAGCAACTTGCACTTCTACTTTTATATGCGGGTACTGCGCGCAAAATTTAGCTAAATAAGGTGGTAACCAATAGCTGGCAATAGTTGTACTAGTACCTATAACGAGTGTGCCACGCTTAAGCCCTGTGCGCGATTTAATATCTTCAATGGCTGCCTTTTCAATAGCAAAAATGCTACGTGCATGATCATACAAGGCTTGGCCGCCCTCGCTTAAGGTAAGTTTTTTGCCTTTAGATGCACGCTCTATAAGTTGAATATTTAATTGGTGCTCAAGCTCTTTTAGCGCTTTAGATACAGCGGGTTGGCTTATAAAAAGCGCCTCGGCTGCGCCTGAAAAACTGCCAAGCTTTGCTACCGTATAAAACACCCGAAGTGCATGCAAGTTCATTGTGTCTCTCAAATTACATAACTTTAAGTTATCAAATCATGATTTTAATGTATTGGAGTTATATTTTGCGCTTTCTTAAAATGAAGTCAACAGTTTAACGTTGTTCAATTGAGAGAATATTATGCTTAGCGCTATTAAAAATTTGGGTATTAATACTAAGCAATACGGCGATGCGCGCTGGTGGCTAGGTATGCTGCTGGTGGTTGTTTTGGCGGGGGCATCTGTTGCATTAAGTAAGTTACCCATAATGCAAAGTGCCCAGTTTAGCTCTTTAACGATTGGTATTGTGCTTGGCATTATTGTGGGTAACAGTGTGTTTTCGCGAATTGCTACGCAAACCGATGTTGGTGTTGATTACGCTAAAAGTATATTGCTTAAAGCGGGGGTTGTGTTGTTTGGGTTTAGAATTACCTTTGCGCAAGTAGCGGGCGTGGGCTGGGAAGGCTTATTAACCGATGTTGTAATGCTGTTAGGCACATTTATTTTGGCAGTGCAGCTAGGTAAGCGCGTATTTAAGCTTGATGAACAAACAACCATATTAATTGGCGCGGGTAGCTCTATTTGTGGTGCCGCTGCGGTTATGGCAACTGAGCCGGTTATAAAAGCGCAGGCGCATAAAGTATCGGTAGCGGTGGCAACGGTGGTGGTGTTTGGCACGTTAAGCATGTTCGCCTACCCAATTATGTTTGATTACATGGGGCTGAGTGAACACGCTTACGGTATTTTTGTAGGCTCAACTATTCATGAAGTAGCGCAAGTGGTTGCAGCGGGAACAGCAGTAAGCGCCAATGCTGCAGATACCGCCGTTATAGAAAAAATGCTAAGGGTGATGATGCTTGCGCCATTTTTAGTGGGCTTATCGTTTTGGCAAAGTAAAAAGCATGCTAAAACAAACAATAACGTGCATGGCGGCGAGCAAAAAGCGGGTATTACAATCCCTTGGTTTGCTGTGTTATTTATTGTGGCAAGTGGTGTGCATTCACTCTCTATTATTCCTCAAGTGGCTACAAGCGCAGTTGTTTGGTTTGATAATATATTACTCACCATTGCGATGGTGGCTTTAGGTTTACGCACACATGTTGGCGCTATTCGCCAAGCGGGTATAAAACCACTGTTATTAGCAGGCTGTTTATTTTTGTTTTTAACCTTGGGTGGTTACGCTATTAATATAGGCATTGCTGAGCTGTTTTAAACGTTACTTGGTAAAAGTTGATTGGCGGCTTAAATTGGCCAATCAACTTCATTTAAGTTATCGAGTTGTGTACTTGCATTTTTATTACCCTGCCATTTATTAGTGTAAACAGCGTGCGGGTCAAACTGTAACGTTTGTTTTTCAATATTAAAGTGCCTACCACCACGCGGATCTACGCCTACACCTGCTATATATTGCCAATTACCCCAATTAGCGGCTACATCGTAATCAACCAGTTGCTGTTCAAAATAAGCTGCGCCATAGCGCCAATCAAGGCCAAGTTCGTTAACTAAACAACTGGCTGCAATTTGCCTTGCTCTATTTGATATATAACCCGTAGCGTTAAGCTCATTCATAATGGCATTGACTAATGGGTAGGGTGTTGCGCCATTACACCATGCAGCAAATCGGCTTGGCATAAATGTAGTGAGTGGTTTGGTTTGCTTTTGGCCTTTAAAGCTAAACAGGCTTTTACCTGCCTTAAGTGCATGCCATTTAAAATATTCTCGCCATAGCAATTCAAATTTAATCCAGTAGGTAGACTCGTTTGTTATATAGCTTTGTTCGTACGCCTCAACTGCTTTATAAACTTGCCGCGCACTTACACAGCCAAAAGCAAGCCAGGTACTAAATTTTGTGGTGTTATTAAAGCCATCAAGCTCGTTTCGAGTTATTTTATAAGTACTTGGCAGCAAGCCTGAAAAGTATTGCTCTAAGTGTGTTTGCGCACTTTTAAACCCGCCATGCATTACGCCATTATTTGCTATACGCTCTAAAGGTTTTTTAGCGCACAAGTTTATTGGCTGAGGGAGCAAACCGTTTGGTAATGTTGAAAGTGAAATGGGGCTAGTGGCGGCCTCTACCTTTTTACGAAACGGGGTGAAGTGTTTAGGTAATTCGTTTAAATCAAAGGGTAGGTCACTTTGCTTATAGAGCGTGTCTTGCTGCGACCCTGTAAATTTAGTATTAGGGCAATGTGCTTTGAGTAAGTTTATTTGGCGTTGCTCGTACACACCAAATTGCTCGCTGTATACCACTTCATCTATATTTTGCTCATTAATACGCGCTTTCAAAAGCGATACGGGTTCACCCTCAAGTACGTGCAGTGTTTGCCCGCGTTCAATGAGCGCTTGTTGTAGTTCGTACAAGCTTTGCATTAAAAACTGCTGTTTGTGCACGCCATATGGCTTTTGTTGATAGTTATTATTTTTAAACCAGTGCGAGTTTATTACAAATACAATATCGAGCGCACATTGCTCAGTAGCAAGTTCGCTTAAAATAGGGTTGTCGTTTATTCGTAAATCGTTTTGTAGCCAATATAAAATACGTTTGCTCATAGGTTTGCTCAGGTTTTTAAACTCTAAAGCTTTACGAAGCAAAAGCGGGTAGGGATTAGTTTTGAGGTGTTTAAGAGGGTTTTAAAAAGAGGCGGCAAATAATACCGCCTCCTTTAATGTTAAATAGCTGATTTTTGTTTTGCTATCCAATCGTTTATTACGTCTTCAAGTACAGCCATAGGGAGTGAACCTTGACCTATAACGGTGTCGTGAAAGCTGCGTATATCAAATTTAGCGCCTAGTTCTTTTTCAGCTTTTGCGCGTAGTTCGCGTATTTTTATTTCGCCCATTTTGTACGAAAGCGCTTGGCCTGGCCATGAAATATAACGATCTATTTGATCCTCCACCGCACTTTGTGGCAAAGCAGTGTGATCTGCCAAGTAGTCAATAGCCTTTTGGCGGCTCCAACCAAACGCATGAATACCGGTATCAACAACAAGCCTCACTGCACGCCACATTTCGTAACCTAAACGACCAAAGTCGCTGTAAGGGCTTTGATAAAAGCCGGCTTCTTTACCTAAACGTTCGGTGTATAGTGCCCAGCCTTCGCCAAATGCTGAGTGGCTAAGTGTGCGTCTAAATTCGGGTACATTTAACTCCATTGCAATGGCGTTTTGTAAATGGTGCCCTGGTATTGCCTCGTGAAGGCTTAGTGCTTCTAAATTATACAAAGGCTGTAGCTTAGGTGTTGAGGCCAAAAAGTAAGTGCCAGGGGAGCGGTTATCAGCAGGTGGCATATAAAACGCACCACGACTCGCTGAGCCTTTAATAGTAAAGGTGTTACGCGGTAAATTATTAAAGTAGGTTGGTAACTTGCCATACATTTTTTGCGTAATAAAGGCTGTTTTTTCAAGCAGGTCTTGCGCGTCTGTTGCGTAAAATTGCTCATCGGTTGCTAAAAATTCTAAAAAATCGCTGTATGTGCCATCAAAACCTACTTCATCAATAATGTTTTGCATTTGCGTTTTTATACGCGCGACTTCTTTTAAGCCAAGCTCATGAATTTGCTTTGGTGTGGCATTGGTTGTGGTGTAGTAATTAACTGCATATTTGTAATACTCAAGCCCGCCTTTAACGCTTGCAATACCCGGCTGGGCTCTACAGTTTGGCATGTAATCGTTTTCAAAAAAGTCGTAAAAATACTGATAAGCAGGGACTACTTTTGAGCTGATTAAGGCCTTTGCTTTATTTTGGTATGTGGCTTTTTGCTCTGCTGTAAACGTGTTTGGTATACGTGTAAAGGGCTCGTAAAGGGCACTGTTTTCAGGTTGCTTAACAATATGCGCGCTAATGCTTTGGCTGTAATTTTCAAAGGTTTTGCAGTAATGAGTAAAGCCTGTTTTTATACCTTCTTTCATTAAATCAATATTTTGCTGATTAAATCGAGGGTAGTCGGCAAGGCTGATTAAAAATGCGTTGTAATCGTCGGGTGTTAAAAATGCCATGTTAGCCGGTGCTTCGGCAAAATAAGTATGCCAGCCACTTAAAAAATTAACCGGAAAATACTTATCTTGATAAAGGTAGCTTTGCTGCTCTGTTTCTCGCTCATATTTAAATAAGCGGTAGTTCATTAGCTGCTCGTTGTTGAGCGTTTTTGGGTCAATGCTGGCTAAGCTTTTTAGTACGCTGTTGTTATAAGCTTGGCGCTTTGCAATGGCTTGCTCGCTCCAATTTGGCAATGTACCGCTGGGTTTCCAGCCGTCTGGGTCAGTTCGAAAAAATATTTTTTCAGCTTTGGCATTTTGCCAGTGGTTATCAATAATGGTTTTTAAATCGCTGTTACTGTCGGCTAGGCTTGGTAGCGATGTAACAGCTAAGCAAATAGCTAAAATACTTTTTTTAAACATATTATTCTCATTTTTAGCGCGTTGATTTTTATTAGTTTACGCACATATGTTATTTTTGTTTCTAAGATAATAACAAGTTAACTTAATCAATGCGCTTACTTTTATAACCAGTACCTCTAGGTTTTACTGTTGATTGAACAAATTTCACTGCGTAACTGATTGGCGTACTAGTTTATTGTTTTATCAGCGTTTAGAATGATTAAAACTTATTATAAAAAATGACCGTCATGTTTAATAAAGTAATTACCTTAATTGATGAAGCAAACAACCAAGACCCAAATACTGAGCAGCACAATGGACAAAGCTTTCCAAAAGAAAGTTTATACGCCTTGCGCATGAGCGAAATGTTAACTCGTTTTAAACCAGATGCCGATGAACTCATGCAAATTGCAGTGCGTGCACAGCATATTCAGCGTTGGAAGTCGCCACGTAGTGATTTTGAAATGAACAAACAGGGCTATCATCAGTGGCGCAGTGCACTTTATATATTTCATGCTAGCAGCGTGGTTGCGCTCATGAAGCAAGCTGGTTACAGCGAGGCTGAGCAAAACCGAGTGTACGATGCGGTCGCTAAAAAAAATATTAAACGTAACCCAGACAGCCAATTAGTAGAAGATGTAGCAAGCCTTGTATTTATTGAGCATTATATGCTTGGGTTTGCCAATGCAAAACCAGATTACAATGAAGAGAAATGGATTGGTATTATTCGCCGTACATGGCAAAAAATGTCAGACGAAGCGCATGAGTTTGTACTTGCAGGTAATGTTACATTGCCCGGCCCGCTTGTTGGGCTTATTCATAAAGCACTTGAGTAAAGTAGTGTAAGTTAAGTATTAAAATAAAAAGGATTTTTAGAATGTTATGCCCACGTACAAATACCTCTCTTGAACCTTTACTTGTTGGCGGCATTACTGTTTTTACGTCAGCGCAAGGCGGCGTATTTTTTGATAACAGCCAAATTTTTAAATTTAGCTCGCCAGAGCTAAAGCATGGTCAGGTATTACTTAAGTATTTGAGTAATTATACCGAAGGTGAGGGCGAAGTCTCATCGCGAGTAAATTGCCCTAAATGCCCAAGTATTGTGATGATGCGCCGGTATTTTTCGCCGCTCAAAGTGGTTGAAATAGACGAATGCCCAGGTTGTGCAGGCATATGGCTTGATAGCGGCGAGCTGGCAAAAATACACGAAAACCATTTAACCCCCCGAGAGCGAAAGCTGTTAGCCCACGAAATGGCAACCAATCATGGGTTTATAACTATTAAGCCGCCAAAATCAAAGTATTACCCCAAAGCGCCTAAAAATGTTCAAGACACTACAGTTGAACGGCTGGTGCAATTAGCATTACTTAATTTTGAATAATAAAAAACGGCGTACTAAAAAGTACGCCGTTTTTTTGTAATAAATTAACTCTAACGAATTTATTTATTACGGTTTTCTTTTGCAAATGCACGTATTTTACGTTTTTGCGAAAGCGTTACTTTGTTAGTACGCCCTGCAAATGGGTTATCACCTTCTCTAAATTCAATTTTGATTGGGGTGCCCATAATTTTAAGTGCTTTACGGTAGTAGTTCATCAGGTAGCGTTTGTAGCTATCTGGTAAATCGTGAACTTGGTTACCATGAATTACAATACGTGGCGGGTTATAACCACCGGCATGCGCATATTTAAGCTTAACACGACGACCACGAACAAGTGGCGGCTGGTGATCGGCTTGAGCCATATCCATAATACGGCGAAGCATTGCGGTGCTAATACGCTTAGTTGCTGACTCGTACGCTTCATCAACCGATTCAAATAAATGACCAACACCTGTACCGTGAAGTGCAGATATAAAGTGTAAGCGTGCAAAGTCAATAAAGCCTAAACGGCGATCAAGCTCTGTTTTAATACGATCTTTAACGTAGTCGTCAAGGCCATCCCATTTATTAACGGCAATAACCAGCGAACGACCTGAGTTAAGCGCAAAACCTAATAAGCTTAAGTCTTGATCAGAAATACCATCGCGCGCATCCACAACAAGTAAAACCACGTTACAATCTTCGATTGCTTGTAATGTTTTAATTACTGAGAACTTTTCAACTACGTCACTTACTTTTTTACGCTTACGAACACCTGCGGTGTCAATTAACACATACTCTTTGTCGTTACGCGTCATTGGAATATAAATAGAATCGCGCGTTGTACCTGGCATATCATATACAATTACACGATCTTCACCCAATATACGGTTTGTAAGTGTTGACTTACCAACGTTAGGGCGACCAATAATAGCAAGCTTTACAGGCTTGTCTGCGAACGCTTGATGATCGGTATCATCACCTTCGCCTTCTTCGTAAAGGTCGATTAGTTCTTCGTCATCACCTGTTACTTCTTCATCTTGAGCAGCTAGTTCAGCAATAAGCGGCTGAAGTGTTTGTTCAAGTAATAGGGTAATACCACGGCCATGTGCAGCTGCAATGTGATGTATTTCACCTAATGATAATTGGTAAAATTCAGCACAGTTTGAATCTGCATCAATGCCGTCGGTTTTATTGGCAACAACAAAGCACTTTTTCTCTTGTTTACGCAAGTGATTAGCAATGGCTTGGTCAGCTACGGTCATACCTACACGAGCATCTACTAAAAACAGAACAATGTCGGCTTCTTCAATGGCTAGCAGAGATTGATCTGCCATTTCGATTTCGATGCCTTCTTCTGAGCCATCAATACCGCCCGTGTCTACCACGATAAATTCATAGCCATCGTAACTAGCTTGGCCATATTTTCTATCTCGTGTTAAACCTGGAAAATCGGCTACGAGTGCATCACGAGTACGTGTTAAACGGTTAAATAATGTGGACTTGCCCACATTGGGTCGCCCAACTAGAGCGATCACGGGAAGCATAAACTACCTCTTTAAAAAACAACAAAAGGCTTCGCAGTGCGAAGCCTTACAAAAAACAATTAACTATTAGCAGGTTATACTAATAGCAGTCAGTTAGTTTGGTATTTTTACCATACTAACTTCACCATCACGGGTGTATAAAATTAGCTTATCGTCGGCAACAACTGGCTCAACAAAAAAGCCTGAGCTGTCAAAGTCTTCTCGAGATACTAGCTCGCCAGTTTCTTTATTTAGCCAATGTAGGTTACCTTCTTGGTCGCCTAAAGCTAAGTGGCTACCTGCAACTGCAGGGCCTGTTAGGTACCAACCACGTAGAGCGGGTTGGCTCCAACGTTCAATACCTGAATTTTTATCTAATGCGTAAATAACACCATCGCTATCTACTAAATAAATTGTTTGTGCATCCATCGCAATTTCGCGGTAGCTGCTGTACTCACGTTTCCACACTACGTTGCCAGAGCGAATATCTACAGCAGCTAAGTTGCCGTTGTAAGCTATAGCGTAAGCGTATGGACCGCTAATAAGTGGTTGAGTGTCTACGTCAACTAGGCGTTCAAATTCTGATGCGCCTTTAGCAACCGCAATTTCTGCGCTCCATGCTGAGTAACCGCTGTCTGAAATTAAAACGCTTAGCTTGCCTGTTTCAAGGCCTACTAATACACCACCGTTGGCAACAGTTGGCGAGCTTTGTCCGCGTAATGTTAGTGGTGGAACTTCTTGTTCAAAACTCCAACGCTCTTCGCCCGTATCTGGGTGAAGGGCTAACAATTTACCAGAGCCTAAATTTACAAATATTAAGCCATCGCCTGCTGTCGGTTTAGACAGTGATTCGCCTGGTACATTCTTACGCCAAACTTCTTCACCGGTTTCGCGATCTAGGGCAATAATAAAGCCGTGTTCAGAACCTATATAAATTTTACCATAGGCTTGCAAAATACCACCTGATAATTTTGCATTACCGTTGTCAGCCCATGGCCAAAACGATAAATCTTGGCGTACATCGATTTCCCATTTGGTATCGCCGTTAGTAAGCGAAAGCGCTTCTACTTGGCCTTCGCGGCTAGCAACATATACAGTATCTTTGTAAACAGCTGGTGTTAAACGAGAAAAGTAATGCTCTACGCCATCACCTACAGATTCTTGCCAAACAACGTCAGTTTCAAATTGGTTTACAATTTCAGGAAGTACTAGTTCATCTTCATCATCACTTGATGAACAACCCATCAGTGTTGCCATACATAGGGCAAGGGCTGCTGTTGTAAATTTTTTCATACCTAAAACCTTATGCCGCTGGGCTAGTTACTGCTAGGTCATCTAACTTAATTTGTAATAGTGGGTTACTTGTTAATCCACCCGCATCTATTGCTGCTTGGTATGCAGTACGTGCTTGATCTTTGTTACCTTGCTGTGTGTAAATGTCGCCTTTAAGCTCGGCAACGTTTGCATTGAATGCTTCAGGTAATGGTGCATTTAATGTAGTTAATGCATCGTCATAGTTAGTTTGTGCAATTTGAATTCGCGCTAAACGTGTAATCGCAATTGCTTTTAATTCTGTATTTTCAGTATTAGACACTATCCAGCTTAGCTTTTCGCTTGCTACGTCTAATTTTTTTGCTTCTACAGCGTCTTTTGCAGCAACAAATGCAGCAAGTGTTGCGTAGTTTGTATCTTTATTTTCGCTAATAAACGCATCAGCTGAAGATAATACATCATCACTTTCAACAAGCGCTGTATATGAATCTGATGCTTTTTCAGCGGTAGTAATTTGGTTTTGGTTATATGCTTTCCAGCCATATAAGCCACCAAGGCCAACAAGTATACCTAGTGCAAGTGAAATGCCGTTTTCACGGAAAAAGCGTTTAATGGCTTCTGCTTGTTGTTCTTCTGTTGAATAAATATCCATTCTTACCTCTAATGTTCGCTTAGCCGTTAATAAGCTCAGCTAATAGCGCTTTAGCTTGTTCTAATTCTAATGTGACTTGTTCTTTACGCTCGCGTAAATACTTGATGGTCACAACGCCTTTTTCTAATTCATCTTCACCAATAATCACTGCAACAAGTGCATCGCTTTTATCAGCACGTTTTAATTGTTTTTTAAAGTTGCCGCCGCCCGCATGCACCATAACGCGTAAACCCGGTACGTCTTTACGTAGTTGCGCTGCAATTGCAGGAGCTTGAATGCTTGCTTTGTCGCCCATTGCTGCTAAATATACATCAGCATTACGACGAATGTCACCTACACACTCAAGCGCTTGTAGTAATAACACTAAGCGCTCTAGACCCATTGCAAAACCAACTGCTGGCGTTGCTTTGCCGCCAAGCTGTTCAACTAAGCCGTCGTAACGACCACCAGCACATACTGTGCCTTGTGCGCCTAAGCTGTCGGTTACCCATTCAAATACGGTACGGTTGTAGTAGTCTAAACCACGTACTAACTTTTCATTAACCGTATATGAGACGCCAGCAGCGTCTAAACGTTCACATAAATTTTCAAAATGTTCTTTTGATTCAGCGTCTAAGTTTTCAGATAGTTTAGGCGCATCAGTTAAAATTGCTTGTACGTCTGGGTTTTTGCTATCAAGTACGCGTAGTGGGTTTGAATACATACGACGTTTTGAGTCTTCATCAAGCACATCAATGTGTTGCTCAAGGTAGGCTACTAACGCATCACGGTAATCTGCACGCGCTTCGTTAGAGCCTAAAGAATTTAGCTCTAAACGAACGTGATCAGTAATACCAAAGGCTTCCCATAGTTGCGCTGTTAATAAAATAACTTCTGCGTCTATGTCGGCTGTGGCAATACCAAATGTTTCTAAACCAAATTGGTGAAACTGACGGTAACGACCTTTTTGCGGACGTTCGTGACGAAACATTGGACCCATGTACCAAAGGCGTTGTTCTTGGTTATATAGTAAGCCATTTTGGTTGCCAGCACGTACGCATACTGCGGTGCCTTCTGGGCGAAGTGTTAATAAGTCGCCATTGCGATCGGCAAAGGTGTACATTTCTTTTTCTACTATATCGGTAACTTCACCAATAGAGCGTTTAAATAAGTCGGTTGATTCTACAATAGGAAAACGAATTTCTTGATAACCGAACGATGCTACTGTCTCGCGTAAAATGCTTTCTACTTTCTGCCAAACTTGTGTATCGCCCGGCAGACAATCGTTCATACCGCGAACTGCCTGAATTTGTTTTGCCACTGATAAATCCTAAATGCTGTTTATGTGTAATAAAAAATGCTTACACAACAAGAATGCTAAAAATTGACCTGACATTATAGCGTTTTGGTCATAAAGGTAAACGCCAAACACCGCTGTTTGGCGCTTTATACGGTATTTATTCGACTATTTTAATATCGATAGGTGTTTGCTGCTCTTTTTGAGCAATAAAGTCGCGCACATAGCCTTCGAGCTGGTCAACAATATTGTTGTTGTCAATACGCGCTTTTTGGCGCTCACCATTAATGTATAAACCTGAGCGACGATTTGCACCGGCAAGGCCAATATCACTAACAAGTGCTTCACCCGGGCCGTTTACAACACAGCCAATTACCGAAACCGATACAGGCTCAATAATATCTTCAAGGCGCTCTTCTAGCTGGTTCATGGTGCTTACTACATCAAACTCTTGACGAGAACAGCTTGGGCAGGCAATAAAGTTAATACCGCGCGAACGTATGCGCAGCGATTTTAAAATATCAAAACCTACTTTAATTTCTTGAACAGGGTCAGCTGCAAGCGACACTCGCAGTGTATCTCCAATACCTTCGGCAAGTAGCATACCTAAACCTACGGCTGATTTAACCGAGCCAGATCGCATGCCGCCCGCTTCGGTAATACCTAAATGCAGTGGTTGGTCTATTTCTTTAGCGAGTAAGCGATATGCGCCTACCGCTAAAAATACGTCTGATGCTTTTACCGATATTTTAAATTGGTCAAAATCAAGGCGGCGTAATATATCTACATGGCGCATTGCTGATTCTAATAAGGCTTCAGGTGTAGGCTCGCCGTATTTTTCTTGTAAGTCGCGCTCAAGTGAGCCGCCATTTACACCAATACGAATAGGAATGTTATGCTCGCGAGCAGAATCGACCACAGCTCTTATACGCTCTTCGCTGCCTATATTACCTGGATTTATACGTAGGCAATCAACGCCATATTTTGCCACTTTTAAGGCTATACGGTAATCAAAGTGAATATCGGCTACTAGCGGAATCGTCACTTGTTCTTTAATACTTTTAAACGCTTCAGCTGCGTCCATAGTCGGTACTGATACACGCACTATGTCGGCACCTGCATCTTGTATTGCCTGAATTTGTGCAACGGTTGCATCAACATCCATGGTGTCGGTGTTGGTCATTGATTGCACAGCAATAGGCGCGCCGTCACCAATAGGGACGTTACCTACATTGATACGGGTGGATTTTCTGCGTTTAATTGGGGATTCTGAAAACATAGCGACTACTCTGCTAGTGGTAATGTAAATTTGGCTAAACGGTTTTTAGGAAATGCAGAAACATCTACAGGTTCGCCGTTTAAAGTAATGTCTACAGCGTCATGCTTACCAAGCACAACTGAAAAAGGAGGCGTTCCGCTTACGGTCATAATGTAGCCTGCTTTTTTAACGCCGAATGCTATTTTTTCGCCTTCGCCATCGTAAATTTCAACCCAACTTTCGCCGTTAAAGTTCATAACAATTGTACTGCTAGCATCTTCTTGGCTTTCGTTGTTAGATGTAATAGGAGCCGTTTCTGTAACAGCTTCTGAGCTTGTTGATGTTTCAAGCGTATCTTTTGATTCTAATAGTGATTCGTCGTTAATTTCGGCTTGTTGCTGTTGCTGTAAAATACTGGGTTGAGCTGCTTGTCGTTCACTCATTATTGAGTTGGCAACGTTTATTTTACTGGTTTGCTCTTCAATGGGGGTGGCGTTTTGCCAAAACCATAAAGCAGATGAGCCAATGACAATCGCTAAAATTAAATAACTAAAAAACATTAAACGGCTGTCGCTTGCTTCTTTTTCTGTTCGGCGCGAAAAGCTTTGCATATTAGCGGGCTTGGTCGGCTCTGGTGGAGCCGGCATCATTGCTAATATAGGTGCGCTATCGACTTTTAATTCACGGCAATAATTTTTTATATAGCCTTTAACAAAAGTGATAGGGCCTAGTAACGCAAATTCATCATTTTCAAGGCGTTTAATTTGAAGTTCAGATAGCTTTAACGGTGCAGCGATAGTTGCGATGCTAACGTTTGCTTGCTCTCTATGATTTTTTAGTATTTGGCCTACAGTTGGCTGTTCGCTCTGTGTTTGCGTATTTTCTTCATTCATAATGTGTATGAGTCTGGATCCACTAGTAAAAGTCTGTGCCCTGGTTTTAATGCTATATCAGGACTTAATTTATTCCATCGCATTAATTCATCAATTAATACATGCCGCTGGGTAGCTATATCGTAAAGGGAATCACCAGCTTTAATTTCGTAATAAATATTAGGATCGTTTAGGTATATTTTACTTCCATTCATTACCCGATCCGACTCTTTTAAACCATTCCATTGCAGGAGTTTTTGTAGTTTAACATTGTATCGCACCGAAATGCTAAATAGGTTTTCGCCAACAGCAATTACATGAAATGGCACGCGTAAAGGCGATACTTTAGGATTAAGCATTGGAAGCTCAGTTTTTTGCACTGCTTCGTAGCTTTTAAATTCAATATCAGCATTATTTTGATAGTTGCTGTTTTCAAAAACGGTTGTGTTTTTAGTCGCTTCGTAGAATACCACGTCGCTACTGTTTTTTTGATTTGTAACTGCAGGTGCAGAATTACTGTAGTTACTAGTTTGCTGCGAATTAAACTGGCCTGTTTTAGGTGCGCCAAACGAGATTATTGTTACCTCGTCATCGGCTTTAGCCGGTTGTTTTGTTGCTATAACTTCTTTTTGAGGTTCTAAAACGGGCTGTGCTTTTTCAGGCGCTGCTACTATAGAATCTGCAGAGTCGTGCTCAGTAGTAAGTGCAAGCATAACAGCCGATGTATCGGTAGGGTTGCTTGGCGCGACGACTTTAGGAGCTTCTTCTTTTTGGGTTGTTACTTGTTTTGCTATTACGGTTGCTTCGTCGGCTTGCGTACTTAGCGTATTTGGCAATGCTTGAGCTTGCTCTTCTCTTGCTATAACTGGATTTACATCTTGGTTATTTGCTGTTGCGAGCTTTTTATCTGTTTTTTGCTCGTTGTTTGTTACCAAGCTTGTTGAACCGTCCTCTGGCGAACGTTTCTTTCTAATAACTTTTATTTTTGGTTTTGAACTAACGTGCGCGCCGCTTGCATCATTTTTTAGTTCTTTTAACTGCGCTTTACGGTATTTTTCTCGCAGTATTTCAAACTCATTAAAACGTGTTCTTTTCTCTTTTAACGCGTAGGCTTCGTTGCTGGTAGAGTAAGTTTGCAAAATAGTGTTGGAAATTTTTTCAGCTTCTTCAATTCTGCCCATTCGGTTTTTTACAAGGTAGCTAAGCATTAATGCGCGAGAAGATACTCGGCCCGTGCTTTCATAGCGTTTTAAAAGTTCACTGGCTTTGTATAAGTCACTTTTTGCGTAATACAGTGCGGCTAAGCTAATTAATGTAGATGTTCGCTGAGAGCTGTGATTAAGTGCCTGTTGAAAGTAGCTTTCTGCATTTTCAAAGTCATCAAATTCAATAGCACACAAGGCTAAATTTTCGTAGCTTTCGGCAACGCGAATATAACTTGGTACTTCAATAGCTTTTAAAAATTGATCAGTTGCACGATCGTATTCATCAATACCACATAAAAACACACCGTAGTTATTGAGGGTGTTAGGATCGTCTGGCTTGATTTCAAGTGCTTTTTGGTAGGCTTTATCAGCTAGCGGGTTTTCGCCCACTTGTTGGTAGTAATAAGCAAGAGAGTAATGTACTTCAGGTAGGTCAGGAGCAAATGCTGCTGCACGTTCTAAATTGTATTTGGCTTGAGAATTATTACCCGTTTTTAAATACTGTAGGGCTAAAGCAATTCGTGTTCGTGCTGCACCAGTATTATTAACTTTATTTTCGACGACGGGTTTATTACTGCCGTTATAACTACTTTCGCTCACACAGCCACTTAGGGCAAGTGTTGATAGTGTTATAGCAAGTATAGATCGCATTACCTTATCTCTTTATTTTTAGTCCATGTCGCCTATCTTACCTAAAAGCTTTACTCTTGCATCATTTATTTAAAAATAAACAACTTAACAGCCTTATATGGCTTATTCATATAAGGCTGTTACAGATTATGCTTGGTGGATATTAACGGCAATCGCGTTATCGTCACGGATTTTCTTTTTAGCTAAGCGTTTAGTACGGTCAACTACGTCACCGACTAACTGACCGCAAGCTGCGTCAATATCATCACCGCGAGTACGGCGCACAATACAGGTTACACCTGCAGCTTGTAGTACTTTTGAAAAACGGTCGATACGGCTATTACTTGAGCGTGTGTACTCGTTACCCGGGAACGGGTTAAACGGAATAAGGTTTACCTTAGACGGTGTGCCTTTTAACGTTTGTACTAATGCATGCGCTTGGTCAGTGCTGTCGTTAATGCCATTAAGCATAACGTATTCAACAGTTACGTCTTTATTAGCTTTTGAACCGTCGATATAACGACGACACGCCGCTAAAAACTCTTCAATAGGGTACTTTTTATTAACCGGCACTAAAATGTCACGCAGTGCGTTATCTGGTGCATGCAATGAAATAGCCAGTGCTACGTCAATTTTTTCTTTTAGTAAATCAAGTGCAGGTACAACGCCTGACGTACTTAATGTTACGCGGCGCTTAGATAAACCAAAGCCCCAATCGTCCATCATTAGTTCCATTGCTGGCACTACGTTTTTAAGATTAAGTAAAGGCTCGCCCATACCCATCATTACAACATTAGTCACCGGACGCTTTTCGCTATGACCATCAAGGCCAATATCTTTAGCTACACGCCAAACTTGGCCAATAATTTCAGATACTTTTAAGTTACGGTTAAAGCCTTGTTGAGCAGTAGAACAAAAAGTACATTCAAGTGCACAACCCACTTGTGATGATACACATAACGTAGCGCGCTCTTTTTCAGGGATCCAAACGGCTTCTACTTCTTGGCCGCCTTCAAGAATAAGCGCGTACTTAATAGTACCGTCGCTTGCTTGTTGGCGAACTGTTATTTCTGGCGCTACAATTTCGCACTCAGCTTTAAGCTTTTCTTTAAGCTTTTTATTTACGTTAGTCATTTCGTCGAAGTTATCTACGCCAAAATGATAAATCCATTTCATCACCTGGTCACTACGAAACGGCTTTTCACCGAACGATGCAAATAGCTCGCGCATTGCATCTCGGTTTAAATCTAATAAGTTAATCTTTTTTTGCTCGGTCATGAAACAACCTCAATCGGTGACGGTGGAGATAAAAATTTACGAGGACGAATTGTACACAATTCACTCACTTTAATCATTAAGTAAAATATCAAAAAATGCACTTATGGATACTTTGCGTAATGACTAAAAAAGGGCCCGAAAGCCCTTTTCATTTTGTTAACGAATTCGAATTAACGAGTACGTGAACAAAGCTCTTCGTCAGCGAAGAAGTACGCGATTTCGCGAGCAGCAGATTCAACAGCATCAGAACCGTGAACAGCGTTTTCGTCGATGCTATCAGCGTAGTCTGCACGTAAAGTGCCAGCTAGTGCTTCAGCAGGGTTAGTAGCACCCATGATTTCACGGTTTTTAAGAACAGCGTTTTCGCCTTCAAGAACTGTAACCATTACTGGACCAGATGTCATGAAAGATACTAAAGCGCCAAAGAAAGGACGTTCGCTATGTTCTGCGTAGAAACCTTCAGCTTTCTCTTGTGAAAGGTGAACCATTTTAGCTGCAACGATTTTAAGGCCAGCAGTTTCGAAACGGTTGTAGATAGCGCCAATGTGGTTTTTAGCAACTGCATCAGGTTTTACGATTGAGAAAGTACGCTCTAAAGCCATCTTTATGCTCCAATAATTTTAAGTAAAAGTGTGAATATTAACGGGCGCGAATTATACGCGTTTTAAGTGAAAAATCCTAATTTTATTAAAAACCAGTTTGATTGCTGTTTTATGATCTCGATCAAATTTAAATTATTAGCCATATTTATACTGCTGCGCTTGTGTTTATGTATTTTTCGATAACACCAATTTCACTGGATTAATGCTTAATTTTTCAATCAAATTGGTAAAACTCATGCAACTGGTTTAAACCCAGTTCGATGTATGGAGCGCACATGTTACCCGTTATTTCTTCAATGCCTTTTATTCCTGAATTATTATGCCCCGCAGGCAGTTTAAAAAACATGCGCTACGCGTTTGCTTATGGCGCAGATGCGGTTTATGCGGGGCAGCCTCGCTATAGTTTGCGTGTGCGTAATAATGAGTTTGACCTAGAGACCCTGCAAATAGGCATTAGTGAGGCGCATGCGCAAAATAAAAAGTTTTATGTGGTGTCTAATATTGCGCCGCATAACGCTAAAGTTAAATCGTATTTACGTGATATAGAGCCAGTTATTGCGATGCAGCCCGATGCGCTGATTATGTCGGACCCTGGTTTAATTATGCTTGTTCGTGAAAAATGGCCTGCCATGCCAATCCACTTATCAGTACAGGCAAATGCGGTAAATTACGCGAGTGTACAATTTTGGGCAAAGCAGGGGATCGAACGGGTTATTTTATCAAGAGAGCTGTCGCTCGAAGAAATAACCGAAATACGTACACTCTGCCCAGACACCGAACTTGAAGTATTTGTACATGGCGCACTGTGTATGGCGTATTCGGGGCGTTGTTTGCTCTCTGGTTACATAAATAAGCGCGATCCAAATCAAGGCACGTGTACTAATGCATGTCGCTGGGATTACGATGTAAAACCTGGTGTTGAGAACGAAACTGGCGAAATGGTACATAAAATTGACCCCAAGCAGGTGATTCCTACACTGGGTGAAGGCGCGCCAAGCAACGATGTATTTATTCTAGAGGAACAAGGTCGCCCTGGTGAGTATATGCCTGCGTTTGAGGATGAACACGGCACGTATATTATGAATTCCAAAGATTTACGCGCTGTGCAATACGTAGAGCAGTTAACAAAAATGGGTGTACATAGTTTAAAAATAGAAGGGCGTACTAAGTCATTTTATTATGTGGCGCGCACTGCACAAGCTTATCGTAAAGCAATAGACGATGCGGCTTCGGGTAAACCATTTGATACTAGCTTATTTAAAACATTAGAAAACTTGGCGCATCGTGGTTATACCGAAGGCTTTTTAAAACGCCATGCCCACCAAGATTATCAAAACTATGAATACGGTCACTCTGTATCAACTAAGCAGCAATTTGTGGGTGAAGTACTTGGGCGCTGCGAAAATGGATTAGTTGAAATAGACGTTAAAAATAAATTTTGTACTGGTCACTCTTTAGAGCTTATGACACCACAAGGTAACATTACTTTTACGCTTGAATATATGGAAAACAAAAGAGGCGAAAGTATTAGCGATGCTAAAGGTTCTGGTCACATTGTAAAAATCCCGCTAGATGAGGGCATTAACTTAGATCACGCTATTTTAATGCGTAATCTAGACGCGCACCAAGATACCCGTAATCCGTTCAAAAAGGTCAGTTAGGATCCACTCTAATAACTGCTTAAAGCTATTTTATTAAATAGAGTGACGCTGAGCAGTTATATCTTCATCTGCTATTTTTTAGATACCATTTATGGAATTTATCTTATCATTAATGCTTATTTATAAAATTTTAAAAGCGAATATAATGGATATTCGTACTTAACACGTGTTGTTAAATCGCTCCTCACTGTTACCCCATTACTTTTTAAAGGAATCATTTTTGTATGTGGATAATTTTTGCATTACTCGCAACCGTTTTTTTTGGTGCTCGAGGAGTGTTTTATCAATGGACGTCGCAGAAAAAAATTAACCGTAACTTATTATTATTCGGTGTGTTTTTTGTAGGGTTTGTTATTAGTGCGCTAGGTACCTTGGTATTTGAGCACACATGGTATGGCTGGGCAGACATTACGGTTGGGCTAGCGTTAGGTTTTGGCTCTTTTGCTGCTAATGGTTTGTTGCATAAGGGGTTTTCGGTTGGTAAAGCGTCTTTAATTAGTATTTTATCGGGATTGACGCCTTTGTTTGTCCTTTTATTTGCTTTTTTATTGTGGCAGGAGACCTTAACAACAATTCAATTAATTGGCTTTTTCATTATTTTTGGTGGCCTTTATATCATTCGTTATTCAAGCGATATTTCGTTGAACAACCTACAAGGTGCGCAATGGGGATTACTCGCTGCACTTGCCTTTGCATTTAATGATTTAATGGGTAAGCAATCAACACTTCTTGAGGCCGATACGTTTGCAACGCTAACGTCTATGTTTGGTTTTGGTAGTTTTCTTTTTGCTGTTAGTTGGTTAGTAAAGCGTAAAAAAATGCTAGCAGAGCAAGGCACTTCTCAAGGGTATTGGTCTGCGAGTAAAACATTTTCATGCGGGTTACTGATTGGATTAACAAACGTGGCAGGTATGGTGGCAATAATATCGGCTTTTGCAATTGGTAATACAGGGCTCGTTTCGGCAATTTCAGGGATGAACATTTTAATTATTTTATTGTACTCACGCATCATCCTAAAAGAGTCTTTTACACGCCAAGAAGTGATAGGATTAGCAACAGCATTTTTAGGTGTAATTGTACTTAGGCTTAGTTTTTAAACGTTTAAAGCTTTCTTTTTAAAAGCATACATTGCTACTTTTCGTTGAAGTGTTGCAATGTATGCTCTATTAATAGTCGTACCCGATAAGGTACTTGTTTTCTGTCGCGATAAAGCATAGAAAATGGCTGCCCTTCACTTTGCCAGTCAGGAAGAATACGTTTAAGCTTTGTGGCTTCAATAAGAGGCAATGCTATATAATCAGGAATGTAGCTAATGCCCACACCAGACTCAACGGCTTGTTTCATCATTTGAATTTCATCAACTTCTAACCGGACATGCGTGTTTGGATTAAAGCTGTATTCTTCATTCGTTTGCTGATTTTTTAACTGCCACGGAACTAACCCAACGCACGTAATTTTTGGGTGTTCTTCTAATTGCTCAGGATGAGTGATGGGATGATGAGCATAATTTTGGTGAGCACACAGCAGGTTATGAGTAAGCTTAAGTTCTCTAATAACCCAATTATCGATGGCTGGGTTTCTTACTCTAAACGCTATATCAATTCCTTCTTTTTCAATATCAATAAGGTTATTGGAAAAGCGTAAATCTAATTGAATATCGGGATATTGCAGTAAAAATTCACAAAAAATAGCACTTAAAAAGTGTTTACCCATGTAAATGGGTGCAGAGATCCTAATTTTTCCTTTAGGTTGGTCTTTCTCATCACAAAGAGCTTGCTCAATACACTCTACTTCGTCAAATAACTTGCGATAGCGGTCGTAATATAATTCGCCAGTATGCGTAAGTGTTACCCGATGAGCATCTCGATTTAGTAACGTTAATTGAAGGGCTTGCTCTAATAAACGTATTCTACGGCTTAAAGTTGATAGTGACATACCAAGGTTTATGGATGCTTTTTTAAAGCTACCTAGTTTTACTATGGTGCAAAAGTAACGTAAATCATCAAGAGAATAACTAGCTGCCATTAGAACTACTTTATTATTTAGGAGGTAGACAATATTAACAGCGGCACTTTAAAATTTCATTAGAGATTAAGGGGTAAGAACTGAAGTTAGGCAATAAATTTTATATAACTTTGATTTCATAACTCTGCAATAAAGGCACTGGTAAACAACGTAACTCTATCTGTTCAGCTAAATAAATTAAAAGTAGTTTTAAGTCATATTTGCTAAAGCGATTGAAAATAGACTTAAAATAGTGATTTACATCGAGTGCTTTATATAAATTCGCTTAATTAAGTGAATTTATACGTCGTCTTTTTTGATGAATCCCTAAAGAATAATGAGAGGCTCTACACAAAAGTAGAGCCTCATTTTTATAATTTAGAAACGATAACTTGCACCTAAATAAACAGTACGGCCATTAACCGTCGTATTGTACAAACGATCATTGGAGTCTGAATACTGCTCTTCTCGTTCATTAGTCAAATTACTTGCTTCTATAGTGAGCTTTAGCTTTTCATTAACCTGATAAAATGCTGATGCATCTATGTATGTACTGGCATGAAAACCATTTTCGTCTTCATCGCCGTTACCGGCTTGTACCGATGCAATATAGTCACTTCTATAAGCTGCTGCAACGCGTGCGCCCCATGAATCAGAATCGTAATATACTGTAAAGTTACCCGAATGCTCTGACAGGCCAGGGAATGATTTATACTGATCAATACCTGAATTACCTACATTACGGTACAGTGCTTCACCATCAGCAAATGTATAATTAGCAATAACACCTAAGTTATTAAACGGGGCAGGTAAGAAGTCTAGGTCTCGTTGAAAAGCGAGTTCCCAGCCACTAATATCACTTTCATCTAAGTTTTGAGGCTGAATAACAGTAAAAACAGTATTTGCTGTTTGCGGATTACCGCTTTCGTCTACGTCGCCTAAAAAGCTAAGAGGATATCCGGTTTGGCTGTATGGGATATCATATGTTTCGGTGATAATGAAGTTATCGATAGATTTATGAAAGTAACTTACGGCCGCATACCCAATGTTTTCAAAATAGTACTCGACTGAAAAGTCGAAGTTAACTGATTCGTAGGGTTTAAGGTTTGGGTTTCCTGAGCTGATACTAAGGCCATTGGTTGATGTGGCATCATTTTGAACAACGCCTGTTGGCACTAATGCACCGAGCGAAGGGCGGGTGAGATTTTCGCCATAGCTTGCACGCAGTACTAAACTGTTATTACTATCCCAAACTAAATTTATAGCAGGCAAAAGTCCTGAGTAGGTGTTTTCAACATCAACTACTTCTCCATTTATTAAACCTACGGCGTTGGTTTTAGTATCGTAATGGCGTACACCAGCATTACCCATTAAATAACCTGAGCCCAATTCCCATTCAGCTTCGTATTGCAGATAAGCCCCAAAGGTTTTTTCTTGTACGTTATCGGTAAAATCAGGATTATCTAAATTAGGATCGATATTCATACTTGCTAGGGTGCCTAGTACATCGACACTTACCCATTGCTGTTTATTGTGCGCGGTATTTGTAAATGTCAGGCTTGGATCTACCGTGTCATCCAGTACGCCATTTTCCCAATCGCTGCGGTTAACGTTATCAGATTTAGTTTCACCGTTTTCACTTTCAAACTTTTTATTAGATACACCGAACTTTATATTTGAAGTATTGTTAAGCGTGTAATTAAAATCTAATTTTATAGAATCAAATGTATTGGTGATTTCTTCTTCAGATATATCAATTTCGTGATAGCGGAACAAACTACTGTCAGTAGGATCAAACCCGTATGTATTTTCCCCATAATAAGCATCCTTGCGATAATCAATAGTTTCATCGCCAAATGTTTCTAGGTAAACTTTAACACTGCCTGTATTGAACTTGGTTTGTGAACGCCCGACTAAGGCGGTCATATTTAAATCTTCTGTAATTTGCCAATCGCTATTTAATACAAACTGACTAATTTGAGTATCAGCATATTGGCTACGACTTTCTGAATGAATAGCGGCGTCTTCGTATACCGAATAAATAGCGTCGTTATTTTCATTTATTTCAAGAGTTGTTAGCTTTGAGCATATTTGCTCGTTGTTATAAGCCGGTCCAGTACAACCAATAGCTGTTGAACTAGAACCTCTATTTTGTAAGTGGTATTCACTGCGGTCATTATTCAGTTCACCATATAGAGCGTCAAAACTAAATTCAAGGTTATTACTTGGGCGATACTGCAGGGCAAGTGTTGTCCCTAGGCGCTCTTGTTGGTTTTCAAATAACGAATAACGGCTACCACGTGAAAAGCTCACTTCTTCGTTGTTAATTTTGTCTTGTAACTCATCTGATAGCTCGGATATATCTGAGCCTGAAGCATTTTTTTTGCGCCAGCGATATGTATTGTAACCTTGCTCATTTACATCACGTTTGCTGTATGCAATTGAAAATAATGCGCCAAATTTATCATCCCAAGTATCTGAGATCAGAGCTGCAAAACGTGGACTAACATCATCAGTTTGTGAATTGTCACCAAGTTGACCTGATATTGCAGTATTAAACCCATCAAAATCAAATGGTTTTGCTGTATGAAGTCCAACAGTTCCACCTATACCACCTTCATCCATTTCGGCAGAGAAGGATTTTTTCACATCAACGCGCTGAAATAACTCAGAAGCAAATATGTTAAAATCAAAAGCGCGTGATCTGCTTACTGAGCCTCGGCTATCCATTGCCGAAGAAGACGTACCCAAAGCCTCCATACCGTTAAGTTGTACTTGTGTAAAGTTTGGCCCTAAACCTCGTAATGAAATTTGTCGGCCTTCGCCACCTTCTCGGGTAATCGCAATGCCAGGAACTCGTTGTAGTGAGTCAGCTAAGTTTAGATCCGGAAAATCAGCAATATCTTCAGCGACAATAGAGTCTTGTGCGCCCACAGCATTTCGTTTTAAATCTTTTGCTTTTAACAAACTGTTGCGATAACCCTGTACAACTATTTCTTCTACTTCTGTTTGAGCAGATTGTTCTGCATACACATAATTAGACGCGCCTAATGAGCTCATTATAGCCGTTGCTAAAAGCGTACGAGATGGTTTGTTCAACATAATGCTTCCTTGGTTTTTAATTTAAAGTTGATTATTAATAAAAGGGTTTGTGCGCACTAAATGACCTTCGTCAAATTGCACCACATAGTTAAAGCGCGCCTGCTGTGGCGAGCTGGGTATAAAATCGGTCGAAATTACTTGTGCGCCGCTATTTTTCGCGGCATTAAATTGGATTGCTCGCTGAGAATTGGTTGCACTTAAGGTTGCATCTGCGCGGGTGCGCACCATGTAACCTTTAAGTACAAGTTGCTGAATTTTATAAAAGTCGCGTGTAGGGTTGTTTACAATCATAAAAGCAGCTTCGGGCTGGTTTTCATCATAATTGGCAAACATGCTTGCCCCTTTTAACGAAGGCCTATTTTGTTTATAAAGTGCCGATTGCTGTGTATTGCCATCAAATAAGAATATGAACTTACCAGCCAAGGCACGTGTACTTGGCCACCCAAACCTAACGACTGTTTGGTTTAAAGATAACGGTATTTTACGTAAGTTATCGGGCGTGAATAATGAGTTAGGTAACGATTTTTGAATTACTTCATCGAGTAAATAATAATCGTTCGGTGTAAATTTAAGTGGATTATTGCCCAGCACTACATCTGATCGCGTTTCTTTTACATTGAGCATTACAACAATAGGAAAGTGCTGCGGGTTTGCCTCTGACCATGTTTTAAGTGTATTCAAACATCCACTAAGCAATACACAATGGCTTTGCACATCAATATCGGGAATGTGCATTACTTTAAATCCAGGGGTAGCTAATTGCTTTTTTTCTAACTCATTAAATAAAGGAGTCGTTGCAAAAGTATTAGCCCAAGGTTTTATGTATAAGTCACCATTAGGGTCTTTTAAAACGTCAATTTCTAAATGGCGAACACCGCTATTTAACTGTTTAATAATGGGAGAGTGACCGTAATCAATACGGGCCATTAGTTTAGGATTTAGAGTGTTTAATTTATTTTTAACGCCTACGTTTAATGTTTTTTTATAGCTGTTATGTGAGCCAATCATTTGAAAGGTATTTAATGGCATAGCGTTAATGCTAGTTACATAACCTGCAAAAATAATAAAAATAAAAAGTGGCATACCACGTCTCAATTGTTGTGTTTGCTATCTAAGAGCGAGCATTTATAAATTAGGGGACACAAAAATATGGATTTAATAAAAGCTTCATAATTGAAAAGCATGTTTATAAGATTTTATGTCCCCTTTTATCCATTACCGCGCTCTAAATAATAAGTTGAGTGAAAACTGGATAAAGCCATCATGATTAGACTCAAAGCACTATGGTTAGCACTATGGATTGGGTTATGTATTACATTTAAAGTGAGTGCTATTGAGTACTACGAGGTTAAAAGTGCAGTGAAGGTGGAGACGGTTAAAGTTGCATTTTTAGCTGATATTCATCTACATGATATTTTTGCTAATTTACATAATACAGACAATATAGGCTTACCAAAGGATGTAGGGTCAAAGCAACCATTATTGGTACGAAGTATGTATGCGCAGCTTCACTCAACGCGACTTTTCAATGAAAATTATTTTGTTTTTTTACATGTATTAGATGAGCTAGTAGAAAAAGAAATTAAGCTAGTCGTTTTACCTGGCGATTTTACTGATGACGGCCAACCCATTAATGTAAGTGCTCTGGCACGTATTTTAGGCCATTATGAAAAAACATATGGGATGCGTTTTTTTGCGATTCCAGGCAATCATGATCCTGTAAAGCCATTTACAACACCGGCAGGTAAAGCTGACTTCTTAACGGCTCAAGGTAAAGAGTTTGGCGTTTATAGTTACCAACATGAAAAGTGTATGACTAAGCAGTCTGTATGTGATGATGGTTTAAAAAACTGGGGTTACACTGAAATATTAAGCACACTCAGTGACTTTGGATTTAGCAAACATAAAAGTGACGTGCTATATGAAACGCCTTATGAAAACCGAGAGTTTATATGGTGTGACCCTAATGATGTTAATCATTGTATAACGATGCCAGATGCGAGCTACTTAGTTGAGCCCATAAAAGGTGTTTGGTTAATGGCAATAGATGCCAATGTGTATGCACCACAATGGCAAAATTCGCCACTCACTTTTAAGGGTTCGTCTAGTGCCGGCTATAATGCTTTAATTGATGCAAAGCCTTTACTGTTAAAGTGGATAAAAACGGTTGTAAAAAGGTCAAAAGAGCAAAACAAAACACTGATCGCATTTAGCCACTTTCCAATGGGAGAGTTTTACGATAATGCGAATGATGAATTACATAAAGTGTTTAGTCGTGGCCATTTTTCCCTACCTAGAGTGCCTACACCCCGTACGACACAAATACTTGCAGATACAGGATTAACACTACATTTTGCAGGACATATGCATCTTAATGATACGGCGCTGGTAACAAGTAATCGAGACTCTCAGTTAGTTAATGTACAAGTGCCAAGTTTAGCTGCTTATAAAGCTGCATATAAGATTGCAGAGCTAAACTTAGTAAAGCACACCGCATTGGTAAGTACTCATACATTAGACGATGTTCCTGGTTTCAATGATTTATTTGGTTTATATGAAAAGGAATGGGTATATCGTGAACAACATAATCTTAGTAATTTTGACCGTACTATTTTGAGCTCAGAAAGTTATGGTGATTTTACTAAACAGCATTTATTTGGACTTATTAGTCAGCGTTTTTTAAAACGCGATTGGCCAAAAAATTTAGTGGCATGGCTAAACGATAATCACTATTTAGCAGATTGGTTTACAGATATGCAGTGTTTAAATAAAGTCTCGTCTAATTTGCTAATTCAACTTAAAGCTGTATCAACAAAAGAATGGCTTCAAGATTTTTATTTATTAAGAAATGGCGATGTAACTGCAGATATAACGCCTCAAAAGCGTATTACTTATCAACAGCTAAATGAGTTTTTAGCTCAATCGACATGTAAAACAGATACGCAAACACAGCAGTACTTGGCTTTGTTAATAAAAATAATGGCAAAATTTAGTAAGCATACCCAAGGTGAGAATTTTAGCGTTGATTTGAAAACAGGGGAGATTATCTAATACTGATAACTCAACCCCAAGTAATAAGTGCGACCACTTGTGGTTGAGTTGTAGGCTCTTAGTGTTGAGTTACTGTATTGTCGCTCTTGTTCATTGCTGAGATTAAATGCGCTAAATTTAAGTTTCCAATGATTAGAAAAATAATAATTTATGTTTGCATCCCAATAAACAGTTGGCATAAACCCTGTTTCGTTTTCATCGAGCAAAAGACTGCCTGCCCGAACTAAATATTTATCTCTAAAAATAGCGCCTAGTTTAAAACTGAACTTAGGGTGATCGTAAAAGATCATACTTGAGGCGGTTATTTTAGATAAAAAAGGTAGGTTTTTTTTAAATAAAGCTGAGCCATTATTTGAGTCGTAATACGTGACTTTGCCTTTATTGTAAGTTGTTTGTAGGTTGATACCCCAGTCAGAATTATGTATTAAATAATTTAAACTTATTTCCGCTCCCCACTGATAAGCTGATTCTGCATTACTTAGCCAAAGGTTGTTAATATCGGGAGTTGTAGACTCTGAAGTTTTTGATAAAGGGACTTGCGTTGTAACTATGTAATCATCCAAATCTTTATAAAAGAGTGATACATTAAACGTACTACGACTACTAAAATCTGCTTCTAAGGAAATATCGGTATTATAAGATAAGTAAGGTTTTAGACTTGAGTTAAATGTATATTTTGTATTATTTGGGGTATCGTTTGAACCATCAAAACTTAGTGAGTTCAGTAATGGTTTTGAATAGTTTTTAGAAAGTCCTACACGTAATCGCCACTTATCGTTTATAAAATATGATCCATTGAAAGTTGGAAGCCAAAGGCTATATGAAATAGGAGAGTAAGGCGCTTGAGTGTGAGATGTTATGGATTCTGCTTGGTAACGCAAACCTATATGAGCTTCCCATTGTGCCTGCTCTGTGCTTATTAAAGTATAAGCTCCTCTGCTATATTCTTGTATATGCTCGGCTTCAGTGGTGATTGATGAACTATTATTTTGTATATTAAATGGGTCGATGCCATAAAGTTTAAGTGCTTCATTGGTGCTTATTTTTAACCATTGTAGGCTTTTATGTGCATTTTGCGGTGAAACATACGACGCAGGAAGGTCAGTTAATTGTTGTGGTGCGTTGGTTAATTCATTAAAAAAAATATCGTTTTGCTGTGCGTTATACATTTTATTTTCAAACAGAGTCCAATCAGCTCCAAATTGAAGGGTGATTAAACTATTAATGTCATATTTAAAATCTAATTTTGCGAAGGTGTACTCACTATTTGAATTGTATTGTTCTATATCACCATGATGCATTTGCCACATTGTAGGATTTTTTAAATTTTCACTGTAGTTAATATCTGCATAAAATGGAGTTTTACGATAATCAATCGTAACGTCACTTATGCCTTGGGTATAAATCTTATTGCTGTAAGGAATGTCATACTTTGATTGTTCTTTTCCTAATATGGCGCTTACTTTCCAATTTGTATTCACTTGTTGCGTAAGTGATAGCACACCTTGCTGATATGCCGTATTTATTTCTTGGGTTCTACTTTCGGTTGCGACTCGTGCATTTTCGTAACGTGCATACACTAGCTCATTATTTTCATTCGTTTGAATGTCTGTAATTGTTGTTAGCCCTTTAATTATAGGCGTAGACTGCTCCCCTCTAGGGTATAAATGATATTCATGCCTATCCCCTTTTAAAAACCCTGAGAGCATATCAAAATCAAAATGGGTGGTTTCATTTTTATACTCTACAGATAGATTTGCCCCAAATCGCTGCTGTGTAGCTTGCCATACCGAGTACCGATTACCACGAGGAACTATATAATCGCCTTGAGTCAAATGCAGTGCTTGTGATTGGGTTAAAGCCGATAGGTCAGCCCCATCTATTGCAATATTACGCCAGCGAAATGTATTAGCACCTTGCTCTAACGACTCTCTGGTTGTGTATGCAACGCTTGCAAGTACCCCCCAATTATTCCACGTGTTAGAAATTAAGCTTGAATAGCGTTTTGCGCCTGTACCCACATAGTCGTTGTAGCCAACTTCTGGGGTAATAATAAATTTAAACCCCTCATTATCTAAAGGGTTTATAGTTTGTAATGCCATTGTTCCAGATATTCCACCTGTAATTTTATCGGCGGAATATGCTTTAATTACATGGATTTGTTTAAAAAGTTCGGCAGGTAAAATATTGAAATCGAAAGAACGATCGCGCTGTTTTTGTACTCGACTATCCATAGGTGAATCATTATTTGCTAACACAGGCATACCGTTGAGTGTCACCAAACTAAAATCAGGATAGTTACCTCGTATTGAAACTTGGCGACCTTCGCCTGCTTCGCGAGTAATTGCTACGCCAGGAATATACTGTAAGGCCTCGGCTAAGTTAGTATTGGGAATATCGGTAATATCTTGTGCTGAAATTGCTTCACTAATCGTTTTATTATTGTGTTTTAAATTTCGTGAGCTAGCTAATGAATAGCGAATACCCTTTACTGTTATTTCTTCAAGTATTTCGTTATTGGTTGTTATTTTTTTTTGAAAAATAACAAAACCCTTGTTTTGAATTTTATATGTTAACTCGCTGCCTCTTAATAAAAAATCTAGTGCTTGAGCAAGTGTATGATCGCCCACTAAGGTGGACGTAGTTTTGTCGTTGATAAGTGAAGGGTTACTACTAAAAGAGACTGCATATGCATTTGCTACCTCTCTTAAACTATCACTGAGAGAACCCGCTGGTATATAAATAAAGGTATTTATATTTTTTGCCGCACTAGGCAACGTTATTAAACAACTAGCACCGATAAAAAAGTACACTAAAATACTTTTATTTAATGTACGTACCTGTTTTAGCATAATCATTTAATCAAAGTAATACAGTCATATTTTTTACTCATTTAAGGTAACGTTAAATGAAGTACGTTGTTCTTCTTATCTACTTTCCAGTTATAAGTTGATGCAATGAGCATAAGGCTTTGTTGTGGCGTTTCGAGATTAAATCGTCCGCTAATTAGTGTATTATTTAGTGTGTTATCCACTTTAATTACCATAGGGCTGTAACGCTGCAATTGTTTAATAACACTGGTTAGAGGTTCTTTTTCTGCATCAATCCAACCCATTCGCCAAGCAGGGAGTTGTGCTAACTGCTGGCTATAATCTACAGTTATATGGCCATTTTTTATAACAGCTTGTTGAGAGGGAGTTAATATCACTTTATCTAAAGCCGAGACTTCTACTTTGCCTTCGTACACAGTTACCACTACTTCATCTTTATTGCGCTCTACATCAAAAGAAGTACCCAGTACTTTAATGCTTGCTTGTCCTGAATTTATTATAAATGGCCGTGTTTTATCTTTGGCTACATCAAAAAAAACCTGTCCTTTTTTTAATTCGATTTGCCTTGAGTGTGGTAGCAAGTGCGCAGTTAACTCACTATCTGCATTTAAGTGCAAATATGAACCGTCATCTAATAACTGCGATACACGTTTACCTAAATGTGCTTCTAAAAGCTGAGGCAGGCTAGATTTAACTGCGGTTTTTGCAATCGGTGTTGGTGTAAATGTCTGTTGAGATATAGCAAGCCAGTACACTGCAAAAGCAATAGCGCTAAAACTAGCTGCTAAGGCGAGCATAGGGAAAGTTCTAGAGCGTTTAGCATTAGGCGTAATTATTGGAGTCGGTAAACTATATTGTTTAGTGTAAATGTGTAAAGCCTGTTTAACAGCAGGATCGCCAAATACATTAGCTATTTTTTCAAATGCATTCTTATTTTCTGTGCATTTTAACCAAAGCGATAGTTCTTCACGGTCATGATCATTTAAATCATTAATCCGATCTACCCAATCTGCTGCCTGTTCTAAGCGTTGTTCGTTCATTAAAAAACCTAACCTGCGTTGATTAAATATAAAGAGCGTAAAAGTGTAATAAAGGGGACATTTTTATTGATTTTTTTCTATGTGAAGCGTTATTTGTATCATTGCGCGCGTAATATGTTTTTTTACAGATTCTTGGCTCATATTTAACTGCAGACTAATTTCTTCGCGACTTAATCCGTCAATACGTCGAAGCTTAAATACTTTTCTTCTTAAAGGTGGTAACTCTTCCAACGCACTTTTAACAAGCTCGAGCTTTTGCTCTGTAATAGACTGCGCTTCTGGATCGCTATTATCATTTGTAAAAAGCTCAATATCTTCTGCATTATTTGGTTGGCTTTTATTTTTTTGCCAATCACTATACATAACAGACTTTGTGACTTGATTTATATACGCCTGAAAGTTTTCAATTTCTAATGTGTCATTTCTATTTAATGTTCTTAGTAGAGCTTCTTGCACAAGATCGTCTACGTCATCTGTATTATTGGTTCGACGACTAATGAATTTACGAATATGGCTGATAACGTTTTTTACATCGCTTTGTTCAGAAAAAATATTTAAATTCGATGGCAGGGGGCTTTTAAAAGTCTTCATTACTCAGTCTAGAATTTTATTTTAAATAAATACTAAGTGAATAATATGACCAATTGATTACAGCCAGGTTGATAGCGATTAAGTAAATTGAAGTGATGACACTAAGAATAAAGTATCATTGAGATCATCTTAACGTTTTAAATAGGGTTTAATTTTAGGCATAGAGTATTTGCGAAAATAACACTTTGAAAAAGGCTAAATTCTTGGAGGTACTATATTCACTTGTTATCCTTATTTGAATGTTTTTTTGACGGGATTAGCATATAAGTAGAGGGCCTAAGCGCTTTTTGGCAGGTCAGCTAATTTTATATTAATTTAAATAAATAACTTAGGAAAGTTAAAATAATAATATCAAACTTAGTAAAAGTGCGGCTATTTCTATTGATTAAGATCAACAAAGCAACATAGAAAAATAGGCATAATTTGCGGTTGAGGCTCATATCTAAAAGCAAAATTGTGTGTTACTAATTTGTGTTACGATTTAATGAAAAATAGCGGTTTTTTATTAAACTAGAACTGCACAAAAGTTAGCCTTTACACACCTTTGTTTTTACTTATCTTTTTGTTTTATAATGATATTAATTGAAAAGGCTAAAAAGTGGCTCTACTCATAAATAGTAAATGCATTAACTGCGATATGTGTGACCCAGAATGCCCTAATGAGGCTATTTATATGGGCGCTAAAATATACCAAATAGATGCTAGTAAATGTACTGAGTGTGTAGGGCATTATGATAAACCTACTTGCGTAAGTGTTTGCCCTATTGACTGCATAAAGCCCGATCCGAATAAGCGTGAAACTTTGGACGAACTAGCAGAAAAATTTGTGCGGTTAACCTAAAACTAGCTGGTCAGGTATCTTGCTAAGCCGCTTTTACTATTGGCTAAAAACACTACCTACATTATTTATTTAACTTGTAGTTAAAGTCCGCTGTCATGCATTTTTAGTTTCAATCAAATCTTATTACCTTCATTAATTATCAACTATATTGTGTTACCTTAAGGCTTTATAAACTCAAGTATTAATCTAAGTTTTAGATTGCATTCTATAGGAGTCTATTTTGGATATAGGTATTAACGCTATTCAGGCTGTATCTTCAAAACAAGCCATATTTATTAATGATGAGTGCCGAGTATTTGTAATTGGCGATCTTGATGGTGATTTACCGGCCTTAAAAAACGCACTTAATAACGTAAATTTTAACCCTGAAAGAGATACTTTGTTTTGCCTAGGCGATTTTGTTGATCGCGGGGATAAAACATATGACTTATTTACATACTTACAGGCCATTAGGGCATGTATGATATTAGGTAATCATGAGCATTTAATGTTGGAATCATTATTAAGTAATGATAAAGCGGCTTTTAATTTATGGACTGATAATGGTGGTAATTGGCACAAGTCGGTATCAAGTGAAAAGCTCAGTGTCATGTGCGATGAGTTACTAACTAAACCGCTTTCAATAGTACTTGAGTATCGTGGTTATACAATAGGGTTGTCTCATACATTTGCACAATCGTGGGATTGGGAAAATTACCCTGATGATAAATCGCTAATCGTGCAATCTTTATTGTGGGATCGCGAAGTAGTTAAACAAAATAAGGTAGTTAAAAGTCATGGAGTCGACTTTTCAATACATGGACATAACTCAACTAAAGCGCCTTTTTGGATTGGTAATAGTTATCATATAGATACAAATTATTATGGTGGAAAGCCTACACTCTTAGAGCTTTCAGAGGTTATTGCTACGCTTGATTAACCAAGCGCTATTTAGCAATTGTTACTTCTTTCAAATATCATTCGGCAGTTTTGCTTTCTAAAGTATAAACTGCTGACTACCACATCTAATTATCCCCTTCGTTTTTTTGTATACACTTTATGATGATTTGTGCACTGTAATTATTTTATCAAGCCTATAAACTATTTATCAGCAACCAAAGTGAGATGGCCTATGAATAAAGTACATTTTAGTAATATCACAGATTTTTACAGCGCGCTTGGAAAACCTGCGCCGGAGCATCCGCTTTTTGCCATTTCAACAACAGACAGTTCATCACAAAACAATTACCAAGCATGTTTAAATACTCAAAGTGTTATTAGCACCGATTTTTATGCTATTTCTCTAAAAAAGGTGACTGCAGGAGAGATTGTATATGGGCAAACTAAATATGATTGTAGTAGCGGTACATTATTGTTTTTTTCTCCACAGCAAACATTTTATAGCAATGGTGTAACTGTTGAGTCTCAAGGGAAAACAATTGTATTTCATGAGGATTTTATTCGTGGCCATGCACTAAGTACTGCACTCAAAAAGGCTTCTTTTTTTGGTTATGCCGTTAATGAAGCACTTCATCTTTCGCCAAAAGAGCAACGTTTAATTGCCAATGTAATTGCGAATATAGAAAGCGAATCAAAGCTCAGCTACGACGAATTTAGCCGTGACATTCTTTTAGCACACATCAATGTTTTGCTTAACTATGCAGAACGGTTTTATCGTCGACAGTTTTTATTGCGAAAAGAATCCCATAGCGCAATTGTTGATTCGTTTTTGGAAAAATTTGATGAGCTATTAGTGCTCAATAACAACAATGAAATTCCGAGTGTTAATACCCTTGCTGACTCACTAAATATGACTAGTCGCTATTTAACAGATGCATTAAAAATAGAAACCGGACAAACCGCACAACAAGTCATTCATAATCATTTAATTGATAAAGCAAAAAATAGCTTATTAGAAAGTAGCGACTCTGTTGCAAGTATTGCTTATGCATTAGGTTTCGCGTACCCGCAATACTTTGCCCGATTATTTAAAAACAAAGTAGGTCTAACGCCCTCACAGTACCGTGCTAGTCAGCACTAACTTAGTAGCAGGAAACAAGATGAAAAAAGTAGCAATTGTAACCGGTACATCGACTGGTTTAGGTATTAGCATTGTCGTAAAACTAGCACAACAAGGTTATTTTGTTGTGGCAACTATGCGTAATTTAGATAAAAAAGGTGCACTTGAAGTCGCTCTTCAAAACGCGAATGTGCAAGCTGAAATAAAGTATTTAGATGTGCAAAATACACTAAGTATTGAGCAATGTATTACTGACGTTATAGATGAACAAGGACAAATAGATTTACTCGTAAATAATGCAGGGGCAGGGTATATAAGAACAACCGAACAAACTACAGAGCAAGACATTCAGTGGGTAATGGATGTAAACTTTTTAGGAGTAGTACGCTGTACAAAAGCTGTTTTGCCGCATATGCGTAAAGCACGCCAAGGGCATATTGTGAATATATCGTCAGTAGGCGGTCTTGTCGGTCAACCTTTTAATGAAATTTACTGCGCAGCTAAGTTCGCACTTGAAGGTTATGTTGAATCGGTAGCAACTTATATAACACCAGCATTTAATATCAATTTTACCAATGTAGAGCCTGGTGGTATTAGCTCTGAATTTGCAAATAATGCGTTAGCACAGTTTCAGCAAACTGGTGGCATTGTAGATGATGAATATAAACCAATATTAGAGCAGTACATTGCGAGTGCTCAAGGTCGCTCTGCTGACGTATTTCAAACAGTAGACGAAGTAGCTAATGTGGTTATGGAATGTGTAAATAGTGAAGAACCACCAATAAGAGCGCGTACATCAATTTGGGCAAATGAGTTCTGTGAACTTAAAACGCAAGCAGATCCTACTGGTAAACTTCAGCAGCAAAAAGTGATTTCATGGTGATTTGAATAATTTGTTTTTAAGCTATAAATATTTAAATTCAACAAAGCCTCTCTTAGCTTGTTAATTAAGAGTGGTTTTGATGTGTGGGTTGGATTTTAAGTTTCATCCAATAGGTACCAATACAGTTATATGAGGCGTTTATTTAGTTTTAATATTGATGATTAACAAACGGTTAAGTTTGGCTGTGTAGAATTGGGAACAATTTTTGCCATTTCGTAAATAATTTACGTAAAAGGACTAACTTCTCGCTTTAGGTTTTATATAAGCAGATTTAAATGGAACAGCCTCTCACATGATAGTAGCAAGCATATACCCTTTCTCTTTTTCAACGTTTTGTAAGTCGTCACTTTATGTATCAATTTTTTCTGCTTTGGGTTCTACGTGTGCTTTTGCAGCGCAAGAAAACTCGCAGCACGCAAAAGATATGGAAGTAATAGAAGTACGTGGTATCCGTTCAAGTATGGCCGAAAACTTAGATGTAAAACGCATGTCTGGCTCAGTAGTTGATGCCATTACCGCGGAAGACATTGGAAAGTTCCCCGATAAAAACGTTGCAGACTCACTTCAGCGTGTACCAGGGGTGGTAATTGAGCGTGATGGCGGGGAAGGTTCATCTGTCAGTATTCGTGGTTTATCGTCAGAACTTACCTTTACACAGCTTAATGGTAATTTTATAGCATCTTCTCCGGGGGAGCCTTCGCGTTCGTTTGATTATGCTTTGTTACCGTCTTCAATGATTGAAAGCGTAGAGGTTTATAAATCGCCAGAGGCACGCTTAGATGAAGGTGGAGTTGGTGGCACTGTACTAATGCACAGCCGAAAACCTTTAAATATGGATGCAAACTCGGGTGTATTTAATGTCGAGAGTACTTACGCTGATGTTACAAAAGAGTATGAGCCGCAGTTTACGGGTTTATATTCATGGAAAAACGACAACGAAAACTTTGGTGTATTAGTTGGCTATACCTATCAGGAACGGACAAACAGAACGCTTTCGGGCGGTACTGATGCTAATGTATGGCGCTATACTGGCACTGGGCAAGCAACAGATATACATGGTAATACAATTGATAACAATAACGGTTGGGATACTATTAATGATGCAAACGGCAACAGTTACGATGGCGTTTGGTTTCCGCAAGTTGTTCGAGGTTCTGTTCTTAACGAAAAACGTGAGCGAGAAGGGATTCAACTTAGTTCACAGTGGCGACCAACAAATCGTTTAGAGCTTGGCTTTAATTATTTTGGTTTTACACTTGGGCAAGACAGAACAGAATCTGTGATTGATATACCAGAGTGGTCTTTAAATCCTGATTTTTTGACGGATGTAAATCTTGATGAGTCGGGCACTATTGTTACTGGTATGCAATACGATGCAATGGCAAGTGGTGTCGAAAATGATATGCAATTTCCGTGGATGCGTGGCAGCTACGTACGAGAGGAATCTACCTCCGATACCTTTGATTTTAATTTAACCTATGAAGGTGATAATTTTAAAGCGCGCTTTGTAATTGGTAATACACAATCAGAGGGCGGCCCAGAAGAAAGCTGGGAAGCGGCGTATAAAAGTTCTAACGCGGGCGAAGACGCAGCCACTATTCAAAACGCAGCTCAAACGGCAGGCTGGTCACTCAATCAAAATAATGTGTCACTTAATATCGACCCTAACACATTAGTTAATTTACAAAATGGAGTTGGAGGCGGTCGTGATGCGGGCTCTTCAAACTCAAGCTTTGTACGCAGTGAGCTAGAAGAAGATTACTACCAAGCTGATGTGGATTTTTATGTTGATTGGGGCTTTTTAAAAACAATTAGAACCGGTGTTAAATACCGCAATTCAACTCTTCACCGTGAAACCGGCAACACCTTCTTTTTAGATCCAAATTTTGATATTGCTGCAGGGGAAGCAAGTGAGCAAGGTATTACCCGTTTTGATAGCTACCAGTGGAATGGTGGAATGCCATTAGCTAAAAATGTATTTACTAGTGAGAATAATATTGCAGGTGGTTTTGATATAAACCAAATGCCAAGTATCGACTGGAATAAATATCGCGATATGGTCACTGCTAGTTATGTACCTTATACGCGCATTGAAGATAACTTTGTTTACGATATAGAAGAAAAAATATCGGCTTTTTACATACAAGGTGATTTTGAATTTAGTGAAGTAAGAGGTAATTTGGGCGTGCGTGTTGTGCAAACAAAAACATTTACTTCATCTACTGACTTATATACCTACCAATTAGATCACACAAATGATGAAACAGGTGAGCCAGTAACAGGTGACGCTCGTTTTGTAGAAGACTATCAATTAGTCACTCAGCAAAACAAAGACACTCAAGTTTTGCCAAGCTTTAATATAGCGTGGGATGCAACCGACGATTTAGTTATTCGTGGGGCAATAGCTAAAGTAATATCTCGTCCTGACTATAGTGATTTAGGTGCGCAGCAGCGCATTACTTATGTATCAGGTGAATGGGCAGAAGATAGAGCCGCATTTAACGAACTTCCTGGTTTTAGCGGTAGTGGCGGAAATAAAAACTTGAAACCATTTGAATCAATTCAAGCCGATTTATCTATTGAGTATTATTATGGCGAAGGTTCAGCTGTTGGGCTGGCACTTTTTCATAAAAAAGTAGATAACTTTGTTGTGCCACTGGTGATCGACGTAGAGCAAAACTTTGCTGGTAAAAATAATATAGTGGATGCAGGGACTATTAATATAGCCCCTTACAGCACTGTAGGTAATGGCACCGATGCAGTATCAAAAGGCGCGGAAGTATTTATTCAGCATGCCTTTGATAGTGGTTTTGGCTTTTACGCAAATTACACTTATAACAAAACCAATAAAGCAGATGTAACAATTAATGGTGAAGAATTTGGTCAGTCGGCCTTAATAGGTAGTGCAAAGTATCAGTACAACACCTCTGTTTATTATGAAGGAGATTATTTTAATGTACGTGCTTCTTATAATAAGCGCGGCGAAACAGTACTCGGTTTAAATAGCGGATTAAATGTATACCAAGACCCTTACGAACAACTCGATGTAAATGCATCCGTAAATTTATACGACGGGCTTAGCTTTACCGCAGCGGTTATTAATTTAACTAAATCTGAATCAGTAACGCGTTTAGGAAATGACACCGATGCGCGATTACTCAATACTAGCTACTCAGGTCGTCGTTTTTACGCGGGCTTTAACTATAGCTTTTAGCTAAATGACTTAATAGCAGGTCTGTAGACGGTATTTTTTGATAGCGTAGGCCATAACAAACACTTTAATAGGCGTTAAATGTTAATAAAGTGCTAGTTATGTTGTGTTTTTAATGCGTTTAGCTCAAATTCTCAGCGAACAGTGCTTTATTTAAAGTTTTGTCAATAAAACGCTTGCGTAAAAATCTGTTCTCCCTATAATGCGACCCCACTGAGACGGGAAACGCTGAAGCATAGCAAGGCACGAACTACTCAGAGAGTTAAATAAAACTTCGGTTTTAAATCTTCTAAAAAGAAAGTTTAAAGCAAAGTGTTGACTCGAAAAATAAAGGGTGTATTATTCGCATCCCTTGAGGCGCTAAAGCGACTCAAAACGTTCTTTAACAATATAAAGCAATCATCTGTGTGGGCACTCGTACAGATTGAGTTCTAACAGCCAAGCTACTTAGGTAGTAAGGCAAACAAATTAGAGTCTCAATTGAAACTGAGTGACCATATGTTATTAAAAGATTCAGCCTTGAGCTGTTTTGATTTCACTTTTTTAAAAGTGAAAATAATAACGCACAGTCAATTCGTTTTTGGCAACAAAAACAAAAATTCAGAATTCATTGAGCTGTCGAAAGACATAAAACTTTTTAATTGAAGAGTTTGATCATGGCTCAGATTGAACGCTGGCGGCAGGCCTAACACATGCAAGTCGAGCGGTAACAGAAAGTAGC